>Ga0194133_10000818_pt1 | contig 59180 bp, 60 predicted proteins | sample TA2KigOf40mmetaG_FD_155448 | JGI IMG/M metagenome (GOLD analysis project Ga0194133, IMG submission 155448) | Freshwater microbial communities from Lake Tanganyika, Tanzania - TA2015055 Kigoma Offshore 40m | ecosystem: Environmental > Aquatic > Freshwater > Lake | place: Tanzania: Lake...
TAACACAGCAGAGGTAAATTTAGCAAATTCAGAGGATGGTATTTCACCAGGACAGGCTTGTGTTTTTTATGCAATTGACCAATTGGGTCATAAGGTTTTAGGGGGTGGCTGGATAGAAGAATAAAAACTCTACTTCTTTTTATTTTTTTTTTTAGCTCTTCTTTTTTTAGAACCTTGTTTTCTTCGGCCTCTGTGTTTTTTTGGGTAACTCATTTAATCCTATTTTTTAATTGATTGACGTCTTAAAGGAGGTATAGCATTGTCTTAAACACTTTTCAAATTTTTTATGTCAAAATCTTTTAAAACATTTTTAAAACATACCGCTAAAGATTTTCACAACCATTCTGTCAACCCCCCTGTAGTAAGAGCATCGACTATAATCTTTAAGTCAATGCAAGAAATAAGAAAAACACAAAGGAGAGCGATAAAGGATCCAACTGGTGGCCATTTTGATTACGCAAGGGCTGGAACATCTACTACTTATGTTTTGCAAAAAATACTAACAGAACTTGAGGAATGTTATCACGTATTTGTTGCTCCATCGGGAATGGCCTCAATTTTTTTAGCTATTATAAGTGTTGTTCGACCTGGTGATGAAATTATTATTTCAGATCCAGTTTATAGTCCAACACGAATTTTGACCCAAAATTTTTTAAAAGAATTTAATATAAAAACAAATATTTATAATCCTTACGATTTAAATACTTTAGAAGAAAACATTAACAATAGAACAAAATTAATTTATGTTGAAAATCCAGGTAGTAATTCATTTGAATTTCAAGATTTAGAAAAAATTATTTCAATAGCAAAAAAAAATAAAATTTTAACAGTAATGGACAATACTTGGGCTACACCATACTATTTCAAACCTATCAAGTTCGGTTTTGATATGGCAATTGTATCTGCTACAAAATATTATTCTGGTCATTCAGATGTTATGGGGGGAAGCTTAGCTGTTAATAAAAAAGTTTTTGATCGAGTTAAAATTTCAGAAAAGATTACAGGTTTTAGATTAGGACCGGATGATGCATATTTAATTATTAGAGGTTTAAGAACATTAGATGTTCGGTTAGATAGGCATTCAGAAAATGCAAAAAAAATAGCAAAATTCTTATCTACTTATAAAAATATTGAAATTTTGTATCCATATAAAAAAAATTCTTTAAACTATAAAATGTGGAAAAAATATTACTCTGGTGCATCAGGATTAATTGGTCTTAAAATTAAATCAAATAATATTAATTCTGTAAGAAAATTTGTTAATTCACTTAAACTGTTTGGTTATGGCTATAGCTGGGGAGGATTTGAAAGTTTGGTTTTACATCAAGAAATAAGAGAAACAGGTAAAAGAAAATTTATGAATGTAACCAAAAACCAACATCTAGTTAGATTACATATAGGTTTGGAGGACCCAAAAGATCTAATTGACGATTTAAAGCAGGCCTTAAAAAAATTAAAATGAATGATGAAAAATTTATTACTAACAAAGGAGCATTAGTCACTTTATTAGCTGCTTGCACCATTGTAATTATTTCACTTGGAATTAGACAAACATTTGGAATGTTTTATTTTGATTTTTCACTCGACTTAGATGTAACTTTGTCACAATTTGGATTTGCAATGGGTCTTCAGCTATTTATGTGGGGACTTTTTGGACCAGTTTTTGGTTTTATAACAGATCGTTATGGAGGAAATATCGCTGTATTTATAGGTTTTGTTTTTTATCTTTTAGGCATCATTCTTCTTCACTCAAGTTATAACACTGGGATTTATTTTGTGATTTCAATGGGTATTTTAATAGGCATTGGACTAGGTGCTACTGCTATTTCTATTCCAGTTTCAATTGTTGCAAAACATTTTCCGGTTTCAAATCGAACTATAGCCATTAGTCTTGTGACTGCCGCTGGATCCTTCGGTTATTTTGTATCTCCAATATTTGTAAGTTTCACTTTAAATGCATATGGTTGGGAAAATACATTATTAATTTTTTCTGGATTTTTGGTTATTGGTTTATTTGCAGCGATGTTATTAATAACTCCAAAAAATGTTGTTGGTGGAGTCATTAATGATAAACAAACAACAGGTGAGGCTATTCGGGAGGCATTAAGAAATAACAGTTTTTTATATTTAACTGCAGGTTTTTTTGTATGTGGATGGCATATTGCCCTAGTTGCAACTCATATACCAATGTATGTTGCAGAAAGAGGTTTGCCAGATTGGACTGCAACGACTATCTTAGCCATGATAGGATTATTTAACATTCTAGGAACATTAACTTCAGGATACCTTTCATCCAAATATCCAAAAAAAATTATCTTAAGCTTTATTTATTTTTTAAGAGGACTTGTGATCTCAGCTTTTATTTTTTTGCCAACTAATCCGATTATTGCAGTCTTATTTGGAATAATGTTTGGTTTTTTGTGGCTTGCTACAGTTCCCCCGACTAATGGTTTAGTTGGAGTTATGTTTGGAACAAAATATATAGGACTTCTTTATGGAATTGTTTTTTTTAGTCATCAGCTTGGATCTTTCCTAGGTGCATACCTTGGTGGAAAAATCCACGATTTATTTGGTAATTATGACTATGCCTGGTACATTTCTATCGCATTATCTATTTTCGCTGGTCTGATACATCTGCCCATTAAAGAAACACCGGTTTCGAGATTACAATTGGCTTAAATATTGAATAAAAAAAACTATTTAGAGGAAATATCAAGATTAAAAAAACCTTTCATAATTTATAAATCCATCAAAGGTTTTAATTTATATACTGATTTTTCAAAAAAAATTGTTTTGACTAACAAAAATATTAAAGATTTTGTTAAAAAAATAAATCTTACAAAATTTAAAATTAAACAAACAGATTTGTTTATTGGTTTTTTTGGATATGAGATTTTAAATAATCTTATAGGTATTAAAATTAAAAAACAAAGAAGTCTAAATTTCCCAAAAGGTATTTTTTATAAGCCTGAAACTATTATAAAATTATCTAATAATCTTAATTACAAACCTAAAAGGAGCATAAAATATAATAAGTTTTTCAAAATTAATTTAAATAAAAAATCTTACTCAGATATTTTTGCTAAGTTTAAAAAAAAGATTAGATCTGGTGAAACGTACCAGATTAAAATATGTACAAAATATAAAAATAATTCAAAAATTGATCCACTAGACTTTTTTTGTAGACTATCAAAAACTAATCTTGCACCTGAAGCGTTTATGATCAAAGATAAAAATTATTCAATTGTTAGTTGCTCACCAGAAAATTTGATAAATAAGAGAGGTCTAAAAATTACCACTAAACCAATTGCAGGAACTCTTAAAAAAAATAAAAAAATTAACAAGAAAAAAGCTTTATCTTTTTTTCAAAAAAATATTAAAGAAACAAAAGAACATAATATGATAGTTGACATGGAAAGAAGCGATTTATCAAAAATTTGTATTCCGGGTTCTGTAAAAATTTTGAAAAAGAAAATAGTTGAAGAATATAAAGATCTTTACCACTATGTTAGCTTAATAGGTGGTATCATTAAAAAAAATATAAAAACAATTGATATAATTAAAGCTATGATGCCAGGTGGTTCTGTTATCGGTTGTCCAAAAATAAGTACTTTAAATCTTTTAAATAATCAAGAGAGAGAAAATAGAAATATTTATACAGGAAGTTTTGGTTATATTAAGTTTAATGGTGACATGAAATTTAATATTATTATAAGATCGTTACTCAATTATAAAAATAATTCTGAAATTGCAGTCGCGTCAGGAGTTGTGGTAGATAGTAATCCAACGAATGAGTTTAATGAAAACTTCATTAAAGCAAAAGCCATAATAGATCTTTTTCAATGATATATATTATAGATCATAAAGACTCTTTTACTCACAACGTAGTTCACCAGTTTTCAAACTTTGATGACGTTCAATGTGATGATTATAATCAAGTCAATCAAACATTATTGAACAAAGCAAATGTGATTGTATTATCTCCAGGACCAGGAAACCCAAAGGATTATCCAATTACTTCAAATATTTATAATCACTACAAAGGTAAAATAAAAATTATTGGGATTTGTTTAGGTTTTCAACAAATTTTATATTGCGAAAAAGGTAGAATAATTCAGCAAAATAAAATTTATCATGGATATCAATCAAATATAAAAGTAATTAGCAATAATTCATTGTTTAAAAAAGGTAAAAATTTTAGGGTTGGGAGATATCACTCATTAAAATTAAAAGAGCCATTTCGAGCAAAAAATTTTGAAATAACTATGAGATGTGTTGAAACTAATGTTGCAATGACTATTGAAAATAATATAGATAAAATTTATGGTTTTCAATTTCACCCAGAGTCTTTTTTAACAATCAATGGTAACTTACTTATTAAAAAAATCTTATCGACTTAAAGATCTCAAAGAAATTGAATTTCAAGATCTCTGGGGTGACCATGGTGTTTTCACAACAATGTGGATTTTTGGGAAGCCTGCAAAAATTTTATTTTTTAAAGATCATATTAATAATTTAGTAAGATCGGCTAAAGAATATAATATTATTAAGTTCTCAATAAGAAATAATATTTTAAATCTTATTAATAATTTAGTTAACAAAAAAAGAAGTTATAATCATTTGCTTCGTGTAGCAATGACTAAAACTATAATATCTATTTCTTTAAGGAAAAGAATTAGACCTAAAATTAATTTTAATTTAAAATTAGTTAATTTAAAACGTGATAGACCAGAATATAAAAATTTAAAATATAAGAAAATTTTGAAACATTTGTCAAAATTAGATAATTCTAAATCGGACATTGGCTTATGTTCTAATAATAAGATTTACGAAACAGGAACATCAAATATTTTATTTGTCAAAAATAATAAGGTTTATTCACCTATTAATAAATTTTATTTAGGAATAACTTATAAATTTTTTGAATCTAAAATTAAACAAATTTTTAAAAGAAATATATTTATAGACTCATTAAATGAATTTGATGAAATAATCCTTATAGGATCAGGTAAAGGTGTTGCTTCAGTAAGAACTATTGATCAAATAAATTGGAAAAGAAAAAATTTAAAGTTTTTCAAAAAATTGTCCAGGTATTATTTATTAGCTATTAAACAATGCGCTATTTATCGGTAAACAAATTTTTATAAATCATTATAACCCTTATTAATTTACTTAAAGTTCTTAATTTCATGATCATGTGACAACTTTGGCAATCACAAGTTGTCGCAAAATGAGTAATTCATTAGTGATATTGTTACTTTAAAATATAAGTTGTTTTTAATGACAAGTTGACTAGAAGTTTTTGTTTGAATTTTAATTATCTATATTTATGATCAATTTTTTATAATCCTATTATGATCAGCAATAATCCTTTTTCAATTTTATCAGAAACAGTTTCGCCTATAGTTATGCAAGGTTTTATATTGGTAATGGTAATTTTGATTGTAAGTGGAACAATCATTCAAATGATAATTCATAAAAATATAACTTATTTTTTTAATAATGCCAAAAAAGCTAAACAAAGCGCTACAAGAGAAATCAGTGCTACCGAAAAAATATCTATAATATCCAAAACTTTAGTTTACGATATTGGCACAACTTCTGAACTTGGTTTTGGCAAAAGACGATTAGCACACGTTCTCGGTATGTATGGAACAATTTTATTTTGGGTTTCTTCAATTGTTCTTGTGTTTTCTTATACAGGAGTTGAAAAGATTTTGTCTCCAATATGGTCTATTCTATGGCATGTTGGGGCTATACTAACTTGTATAGGTGGTTATTGGTTTTGGTTATTTTTAAGAGTCGATGTTTCAGCTGAAGCTCACCCATGGTACAGAATTATAAAAGCTGATTTATTTGTTTTAGCATTATTAGCCTGCTCGACATTTGGTCTTGCTTGGTCATACACTCAGTACAACGGACTTGAAACTTTGTCCTTTATATTTTTAACATTATTTGTTCTTTCAAATTTAGTTTTATTTGGTGGAGTTTATTGGTCAAAATTTGCTCACATGTTTTATAAGCCTGGTGCGGCAATTCAAAAGAATTTAGCAGAGGCAGATGGTTCAAGAGATAATCTTCCAGCACCTGCTGATGCACCTAGACAATTTGGTTTAGGTATTCAAAGAGAGCAGCCGAAACATTATTAATATGATTAATTTAAAAAAAAGATAAAGTAAAAATATGTCAACATTTGTATACATGACTAGATGCGATGGATGTGGTCACTGTGTGGATATTTGTCCATCAGATATTATGCATATTGATGAAAATATCAGGCGTGCAAAAAATATTGAACCTAATTTTTGTTGGGAATGTTATTCATGCGTTAAAGCGTGTCCAAATCATGCAATTGATGTTAGAGGTTATGCTGATTTTGCTCCAATGGGTCATAGCGTTAGAGTTAGAAGAGAGGAAGAAAAGGGAACCATCTCATGGAAAATAAAATTTAGAAACGGAACTGAAAAAAACTTTGTCTCACCAATTACAACAAAACCTTGGGGTAAATTTATTCCTAAACTTTCAGAGTTACCCAAGCCAAATCAAGGCGAGATAAACTCTCAAACACTATACTCAGAGCCGCAAGGTTTAAATATAAATGGCGAATTACCTTCAATACCTAAAGAGTCTTTTAAAAAAGGAGTTTATTATTAATGGCAAAACATAAAACTCATTACGAGGATTGTGATATTTTGATTGTTGGTGGGGGTATGGCCGGAACTGGTGCTACTTTTGAAGCTAGACACTGGGGAAGAGATATGAAAATTATTTGTGTTGAAAAAGCTAACATCGATAGAAGTGGAGCAGTTGCCCAGGGTCTTTATGCTATCAATTGTTACATGGGAATGCAGTGGGGTGAAAATCAACCTGAAGATCACGTAAGGTATGCTCGTAACGATTTGATGGGCTTAGTTAGGGAAGATTTAGGATATGATATGGCTAGACATGTAGACTCTACGGTTCATATGTTTGATGAGTGGGGCTTGCCAATGATGAAAAATGAGAAAACTGGAAGATATTTAAGAGAAGGAAAATGGCAAATCATGATTCACGGTGAAAGTTACAAGCCAATAGTTGCAGAAGCAGCAAAAAAATCTGCAGATAAAATTTATAATAGAATAATGGTTACTCATCTATTAATGGATGAGGCTAAAGAAAATAGAGTAGCTGGTGCAGTAGGTTTTAATATGCGTACTGGTGATTTTTATGTTTTTAGAGCTAAAGCAGTAATTGTTGCTGCTGGTGGAGCGTCGCATATTTTTAAACCAAGAGCAGTTGGAGAGGGTATGGGTAGAACTTGGTATGCACCATGGAGTAATGGCTCAGCTTACGCACTGCCAATAGCTGTTGGAGCTAAAATGACCCAAATGGAAAATAGAATTGTACTTTGTAGATTTAAAGATGGTTATGGTCCTGTTGGTGCTTATTTTCTTCATTTAAAAACTTACACTCAAAATGCTAACGGAGAAAATTACGAAAAAAAATGGTATAATCAAACAAAAGAATTAGTAGGTGATTACATTGATCATCACCCAACTCCTACTTGTTTAAGAAACCATGCATTTATTCAGGAAACTATGGCTGGTGGGGGTCCTATTCAAATGGTAACTGTTGAAGCTTTTCAGGATCCACATTTAGAGACGATAGGATGGGAAAATTTTTTAGGAATGACAGTAGGCCAAGCTGTAGTTTGGGCATCACAAAATATTGATCCAAAATATACAAATCCAGAATTAACTACATCTGAACCTTATGTTATGGGCAGTCACGCGACTTGTTCTGGTGCATGGGTTTCAGGACCTGAGGACTTATCTCCACCAGAATATTTCTGGGGCTATAATAGAATGTTGACTGTGGATGGTTTATTTGGTGCTGGGGATACAGTTGGTGGAAGTGCTCATAAATTTTCATCAGGTTCTTTTACCGAAGGGAGATTAGCTGCAAAAGCTGCTGTAAAATACATTCAAGATAAAAAAGCAGAGGGTATTAAAGTTTCCGAAAAACAGTTTGAGGATTTTAAGACTAAAGTCTACAAACCTCTAGAAACTTACACTATTGCCCAGAATGAAATTACTGGTGGCACAGTTTCTCCAAGTTATATATCCCCAATTCAAGGGTTACAACGTCTTCAAAGAATTATGGACGAATATGTAGGTGGTATTGCAACAAATTACATGACTAATGCTAACTTGCTTAAAAAAGGTTTAGAGCTTTTAACTTGGCTTGAAGAGGATTTGGAAAAAGTTGGAGCTGAGGATTATCATCAATTAATGAGAGCATGGGAGTTAAAACATAGGACTTTAACTTCCCAATGTGTAACAGAACACACAATGTTTAGGGAAGAAACTCGTTGGCCAGGTTATTACTATAGAGGTGATCATAAAAAATTAGACGATCAAAATTGGCATTGTCTAACTGTTTCTAGAAGAGATCCTAAAACTGGAAAGTTTAGTCTTGAAAAAGTTCCCGTCTACCACCTTGTTGATGAGAAAGAGAAAAAAAAAGCTTCATAAAATAAACTTAATATTTCAAAAAATATGGATCTTTTGGCTAAATCAAACGAAGAGATCTTTAAGATAGCAAAGCCTATTTGGGATAATTTGGTTAGATCCTCAAATCTAAAAGATTATGGTGGATTTACGAGAGATTTCTCAACTCAAATGTTATTTGGTGCTAACGAAGTGGAACTTGGAAAACAATGGGCCAATAATAAGTTAATTACAAATTTAAAAGAAACTTTCGAACCATTTGGTTGTCTTAGAAGAGGAGATCATGTTACTGTTCTTATTAAACAAACAAACAAGGAAATACCAGGAGAATTTCTTGGAAGATTAGTTCTTGGTGTTGAAGACTCCTTAATTAAGGTTTTTGGCGCAACTATCTATTAATTAAAAAAAAATTGATAAAAATCTATAATTAGTTTGACAAATTTTAAACTTAATATATTCCCCAGGAATGCAATTTTCCGATAAATCCATTGTTAAAAAAATATTTAAGTTTAATAACAAATTCAATAAAATTACTATTTTTTTTACACTTGCCGTTTATTGGGGTCTTATTTTAGTTGGAACTTTTATAAGTTTTAATTAAGTAGTTTTTAAAAGCATTTTAAATTTATAATGGAAGTTTATTTACCTATAGCGCAAGTTAATATTAATGCTGTTGAAATATTTCTAATAAGTGCAATTGTTGGTGTTTTGTCTGGTCTATTTGGAGTAGGGGGCGGATTTTTAATGACTCCTTTTTTAATTTTTTTAGGAGTGCCACCAACTTATGCTGTTTCTAACGAAGCTAATAATATTTTAGCAACTTCAGTATCTGGATCTACAACACATTATTTAAAAAATACTTTGGACTATAAAATGGGCTTGATGATTGTGGTTGGTGGAGGAATTGGAACCTTTTTAGGGATATATACTTTTTCATATTTAAAACTAATTGGAACAATAGATACAGTTATTTCATTAGCCTACATGTATATATTGGCAATTATTGGAACTTTAATGTTGGTTGAAAGTCTTAGTGAAATTGACAGAATAAAAAGAAATTCTTTAGAAAAAAAAAAATTACATGTTCATTATTGGATACACGGTCTTCCTTTAAGAATGCGATTTCCATACTCTAAATTGTATGTAAGTATATTTACACCTATAATAATTGGTTTAATCGTAGGGTATATCGCTGCAATTATGGGTATAGGTGGTGCCTTTATTCTAGTACCTGCATTGATTTATCTTGTTAAAATGCCGACTAAATTAGTTCCAGGCACTTCTTTATTTGTGACAATTTTTGTTAGTATCATAGTAACATTTTTACATTCAATAAATTATGGATCCATTGATCTAGTATTAGTATTTTTGTTGGCGACTGGTTCAATTATTGGAGTTCAAATAGGACAAAAATTAGGTGAAAAAATAAATAGTAGTGGTTTAAGAGTTTTACTTGCAATTCTTTTATTAATTGTTGGAATAGCAATTGCATATGATACATTTTTTGCTTTTAAAATAGAGACAAAAATAATTAAATTATCAATTTCCGAACTTAATTTTTTCTCAAAATTAGTTTATAAATTTTCAAAAGAATCAGCGTTAACTTATGGTTTAATTTCAATAATATTTGCAATTTTTTTAGGTGCTTCAGGCGCTTTAACTAGAAAATTGTTTTCTAAATTTGTAAAAAAAATGTTATTTAAATCTAATACAAAAAAATTGTAAAAATCTCTAATCCTAAAACATATGCTATCCCTGGAGTTGTCATATAGATAAACCCAACGATAAAAGTTTAATTGCTCATATTTTTAAAATTTTTAAGTTTAGTTCAAAAACCAATAGCAGTCATTGCCATATATAGAAAAATTTAAGAGAACGTTTCTATTGAATTAATAGTGTATTTAGAGATAATTTATAAGATATAAAAATTCGTCTTTAATGTTTATAAAATAACTACCTTAATCAAAGAATAGATATAGGAATTATTTCATTAAGCACTTCGATAAAGCTTAGTCATAACAAATTCTTTGTGCCCTAAAGCTTCTGCACAAGTTAATCTACCGTTGGCAACTTTAAGAGTTATCTTGATCAATTCATCTCCTGCTTCTGATAAATTCATTTCTCTTGAAAGTATTTTTGAAACATCACAATCAATATGTTCGCTCATTGTTTTTACAGTTAATGGGTTGGCAGTTAATTTTATTACTGGTTCAATAGGATTTCCTACAATATTTCCTTGCCCTGTGGGAAATAAATGAATATTAAATCCAGCTGCAGCTTGAAGTGTTACACACTCTGCCGCCGCTGATGACGTATCCATAAAATATAAACCTTTACCTTTTTTAGGTTCCTCTGCAGGTTCTAATACATCTATAAATTTGCATGATCCAATTTTTTGAAAGTTTCCGAACGCTTTTTCCTCTATTGTTGTAAGTCCTCCAGCAATATTACCTGCTGTTGGTTGACTTTCTGATAGATCATTAGTTGCTTCTTTAAGTATAAAGTTATTATATGCATTCCAGGTTTTCAAAAACTTTTCTGAAGCTTCTGGGGTTGCACCTCTTTTTGCACATATCGTTTCAGCACCAGTAAGTTCTGAAGTTTCACCAAAACACAAATGTACTCCTAATGGTTCTAACTTATCCATTAAATTGCCAACAGTTGGATTAGATGCTAATCCAGAGGTGGTATCTGACTCCCCACATTTTACTGATATCCATAAGTCACTTATTGGACATTCTTCTCTTTGTTTTTCTGAGGCCCACATTACAAACTCTTGTGCTTTTTTTGAGGCTTTCATCACCGTGCCAATATCACCAGTTTGTTCAATATGAAATCCTTCAACCGGTTTGCCAGTTATTGCAATTCCATCTACTATTTTTTGCGTCCATTTTGGCTCAATTCCAATAACTATTACTGCAGCCACATTAGGATTCTTTCCAGTTCCAATCATAGTTCTAAAATGTAATTCTAAATCGGCACCAAATTGAAGTCTACCGTATGAGTGGGGCAGAGCCATAGTTCCTTTAATATTGTTTGCGACAGCCTCGGCACATGCATTAGAAATATCATCTACAGGCAAAATAATTACGTGGTTTCTAGTTCCTGCTCTACCGTTTTCTCTTCTATATCCTAAAAAACTTTTTGGAATTTTCATATTTTACCACCTCTTGGTTTTTACATTATGAACATGAACATGTTCACCTTTTTTAATTGATTTTACAACTTTGCCTATGTCGTGACCATATTTTAAAATAGTATCACCCTCGCTTAGGTCAATCATTGCAATTTTGTGCCCGAGTGGTATCTCATTGATAGATTGGATTTTGACAGTCTTATTATTTTCCATAATCCAACAAGAACATTGTTGTTTAGAAATTATTTTTTCTACTACTACAACGCCAACATTATCTCTTTCGTTATGAATAATAACGTCTGTAGTCATTGAATGTGTCAATTTTTTATTTGAAATAAACTCAATCTTATATATTAATCAACAAAATTAACAATTTTTTAATCAAGAAAGCTCTTTTTAATGACTAAAATGACAACTGAGGAAGCTTTTGTAAAAGTTCTTCAAATGCATGGTATTGAACATGCTTTTGGAATTATTGGCTCAGCATTTATGCCTATCTCAGATATATTTCCTAATGCAGGTATCACCTTTTGGGATGTAGCCCATGAGTCTAATGGAGGATTAATAGCTGATGGTTACACTCGCGCAACAGGAAAAATGTCAATGGTTATTGCACAAAATGGACCAGGTATCACTGGTTTGGTAACCCCAATTAAAACTGCTTATTGGAATCATACTCCTCTTTTATTAGTAACTCCTCAGGCTGCAAATAAAACTATGGGCCAAGGTGGTTTCCAAGAAGTTGAGCAAATGAATTTGTTTAGAGATATGGTTTGTTATCAGGAAGAGGTTAGAGACCCCTCTAGAATGGCCGAGGTATTAAACAGAGTAATAGAAAAAGCTATTAGAGGTTCTGCTCCTGCTCAAATCAATGTTCCGAGAGATTATTGGTGTCAAGTTATAGATATAGAATTACCACCAATTGTTAGACTTGAAAGACAAGCGGGTGGAATTGAAGCTATTAAAAAAGCAGCAAAACTTTTATCCGACGCAAAATTTCCAGTTATTTTAGCCGGAGCAGGAGTTGTTATTGGAGGAGCGGTTGAAGAAACTAAAAAACTCGCTGAAAAATTAGACTCACCTGTTTGTTCAGGCTACCAACACAATGATAGTTTTCCAGGTAGTCATCCGCTAGCTTGTGGTCCTTTAGGTTATAATGGATCAAAAGCAGCTATGGAATTAATTTCAAAAGCAGATGTCGTATTAGCTCTTGGTACAAGATTAAACCCTTTTTCTACTTTACCAGGATATGGAATTGATTATTGGCCAAAAAATGCCAGTATTATTCAAGTAGATATTAATTCAGATAGAATTGGTCTTACAAAAAAAGTGTCAGTCGGAATTTGTGGTGATGCAAAATTAGTTGCAAAACAAATTTTGTCTAATTTATCTTCAGACGCTGGGCACAAAGATCGTCAATTTAGAAAAGATTTAATCCATCAGACAAAATCAGCCTGGTTACAAAAATTATCTAGTCTAGACCACGAAGATGATGATCATGGTACCAATTGGAATAAAGATGCCAGAGAAAGAGACTCAGATCGAATGTCACCAAGACAGGCATGGAGAGCAATACAAGCAGGTATGCCAGATGATGTAATAATATCTAGTGATATTGGAAATAATTGCGCGATAGGAAATGCCTACCCTACATTTGAAAAACCAAGAAAATATTTAGCCCCAGGGTTATTTGGTCCTTGTGGCTATGGTTTTCCCTCAATCTTGGGCGCTAAAATTGGATGTCCAGATACACCAGTTATAGGTTTTGCAGGTGATGGTGCTTTTGGAATAAGTATGAGCGAGATGAGCTCATGCGCTAGAAAAGAATGGCCAGCAATAACAATGGTTATTTTTAGAAACTATCAATGGGGTGCGGAAAAAAGAAATACTACCCTTTGGTTTGATAATAATTTTGTTGGCACGGAACTCGATCCTAAATTAAGCTATGCAAAAGTCGCTGATGCTTGTGGTTTTAAAGGTATAACTGTTAGAACTATGCAAGAAACTACCAACGCTATTAAAAAATCATGTGAAGAGCAAAAAAAAGGAATTACTACATTCATAGAAGTAATTTTAAATCAAGAATTAGGTGAGCCTTTTAGAAGAGATGCTATGAAAAAACCAGTAAGAATTGCAGGAATTAAAAAAGAAGATATGAAGAAGCAAGCTTCTTTAGTTTCTTAAAATTTTAAAAAAAATCCCAATCTCTTATTATGCAAGTGATAAATGACAATGGTTGTAGTTGGATTAATGATCTTACCCAAAGAACAAATATTAATATTTTACGATCCAATGAAGAATGTGATTGGCTAATTATAGGAGCGGGATACACAGGGTTATCAGCAGCAAGAAAATTAGGACAATTATATCCAAATCAAAAAATATTATTAGCTGACTCTCAATTAGCGGGCGAGGGTGCAAGTGCGAGGAATTCTGGGTATTTAGTTGATACAACAATTAATGATGGGTTTACATCCAATAAGGAATTAAAAAATTATCAAAAAAAGTCCGATATTTATAAATTAGGAATTGAGTCTGTAAAAAAATTTGTCAAAGAATATCAAGTTGATTGTGAATGGAATGAGTGTGGCAAATATTTTGCTTCATCTAAAATTGAAGATCGAAAAATTTTAATAAGTTTTTCAGATACACTCTCAAAATTAGGATTTGAAAACAATTTATTATTATCCGATGAATTAAAAAAAAGACTAGGCACAAATTTTTATAATATTGCTCTTTATACTAAAGGAGGAATTTTATTACATCCAGGAAAATTAGTTAGAGCAATGATTGATACTTTGCCTGAAAATGTTAAATTATTTGAAAATTCAACTCTATTAAAATGGTCAAAAAAAAATGATTTTATTTTATGTAATTTTAAAAATGGACAAATAATTACAAAAAAAATTATATTTGCTACTAATGGTTTTTTGAGATCACTTGGAATTAAAACTAACTACAATTTTCCAATTACTTTAACAGCTAGTATGACAAGACCTTTAACAGATGAAGAATTTAATCATATCGGAAGGCCAAAAGAATGGGGTGTTTTATCAGTACGTCCTATGGGTGCAACCGTTAGAATGACCAAAGATAGAAGAATTTTAATAAGAAATACAGCTGAGGTCCATAATCCATTTAAAATGTCTCAATTAGAGTTAAACACTAGATCCGTTAAACAAAAGATTGGTATAAAAAAAAGATTTCCTCAATTACCTGATGATATTATTCAATCTTCATGGTCTGGAATTGTATCTAGATCAAGAAATGGCTCACAAATTTTTGAGAAAATTGATAAGAATATTTTTGTTGCAGGCTGTTATAATGGATCTGGCATAGGAGTAGGCACTTTATTTGGGGAGCAAATCGCACTCAAAGCAAGCAACGAAAACACACCTGAAATAAGGGTAATCGAGTCAAGAAATAACCCGACTTGGTTACCACCCCAGCCTTTTTTAAATATAGGTATAAAAACAAGATTATTTTATGAACGTCTTAAGGCAAGATCAGAAATATAGTTAAAATTTTGTATATTTGATTTTATTACAATAATTAAGAAGCTTAAAAAAATATAAATTTTATTTAGTTGTATTTTAAATTGGTAATAGACAATTAGACACACTTTATGATGAGTTTTTCTAACAAAAAATATGATACTAAAATTTCATGAATAAAATTTTCTTTACTATTTTAATCTTTTTCGTAATGAACAACTTTGCATTATCAACATCGCATGATGATCCTCATAAAAATCATGTTAATATGCCATTTCAGGAAGCAATGAAAAAGATGCATGAAAATATGATGATCATATCTACAGGTAATATTGATATAGATTTTTTAAATAGCATGATTCCGCATCATCAAGGTGCAATTGATATGTCAGAAGAGTTAATAAAAAAATCGAATAACCCTGAACTAAAAGCACTAGCTTTGAAAATTATTAATGTTCAAATTAATGAAATCAAGCAAATGCAAGATTTAATCAAAAAGATAGAGAAAGAATAAAAGACATCTTGGTTTATTTCATAAACGAATATTACAAAACAACTAAATCTATTTTTTGTTTACCAAGTCTTTCGTTACCGTTTTTGGTTACAAGGTAAGTTTCACCTAAATTCATAGCCAATTGATTTTCTGAGTCCATCAAAATCATGTGCATGAAGAAGACATTACCAGGTTTGATAATGTAAGGATTTCCGGTGTAAAGCATTGGCCAATCCATCCAATTTGGGGAAAACGTACAACCAAGTGAATATCCACAGGCATTCATTCTTGCTTTGTTGTAACCTAAATTATCAAAAGTTTTTGCATGAGTATCAAAAACTTCTCCAACAGTATTATTCGGAATTAATTTTTTTTGACAATTTGTTAAAGCTTCAACGCAAGCTTCGTGCATTTTGATATGTTTTGGGTTTGTTTTACCTATCAAAATGGTTCTAAACATCGCTGAATGATAATGTTTATAAGTTCCTGCCCACTCAAGACTCAATTGATCATCGGTTGATAAGTTTCTTTTTTCAGATTGATATCTACAAAGTAGAGCGTTATGTCCAGATCCTATAATATATTCATTAGCAGGATAATCACCGCCACCCTCCAAAACAATTTTTTGCATTTCTGCTAAAATTTTTGACTCACTTGCTCCACTTTTTGCGTATTTCCATGCTTGATCAAGAGCTTTATCAGCCAGTTCAGCTGCTTTTTTTACATAAACTATTTCTTCTTGCGATTTTATTACTCTATGGATTGTAATCAATTCTGATTGATCTTCAATTTGACAATATTCTTTTAAAGACTTGTTGAGTTTCAAAGCGTTTCGACCAGTCATTCCATAAGCCTCATATTCTATACCAATTTTTTTTCCCTTTAGATTAAGCTCATTTAAAATTATTTTTAGATCGTCTGTAGGATTAGCTCCATCTTTATCAATCCAAATTCTTATATCTTGAATATTGGATGTATTTTGTGCTTGCCTTAAATCAGGAGCTCTAGTTAAAAGAATTACGTTTCCTTTTTGATCTAGAACTAAAGTTTGAAAAAAAACATAACCGAAAGTATCGTAGCCAGTAAGCCAATACATAGACTCTTGCCTAAACATAAGCAAGGCATCAAGATTATGATCATCCATTGACTTCAAAACAAGAGATTTTCTTTTTTTAAATTCTTCTTTACTAAAATGTAATGCCATTAATTAAATTTTATTATATTTTAGATTTTTAGTCTAGTTGGAATTGGAAACTAGCAAATTTAATTTCTATTTGTCTGAGTAATAACATAAATTCCAGATAAAGAAATTATTAATGCTCCAATAATTGTAAACATATCTGGAATATCATTGTAAAAAATATATCCAAAAATAATAGCCCAAAAAATTAAAGTGTAATGAAATGGTTGTATTATACTCGCTCTAGCTTTACTTAGGGCAATTATTTGCAAATAAACCGCTAATGAAAAAAAGGTTCCTATTCCAAAAAACATAAAATATGAATTTAAATTAAGCGGTCTCCAAAACATAAATGATAAAAAAGATGTAATTGAAATACCTACTATTGAAGTGAAGAACAAAGTTACCTCCGACGAGTCATACTCAGATACTTTTTTAGTAATAATTTGATATGATCCTAAAAAAAATGCTGCTAACAATGGTATCATTGATTTTGGGTCAAAGATTGATGAAGCTGGACGTAAAATAATTAGTACTCCGATAAAACCAATAAATATTGCTGCCCAGGTTTTAACTGATACTTTTTCTTTTAATATTATAGCTGATAAAGCTACAATAATAATAGGAGCTGTTGCGCCAACACTATGTGCGTCTGCCAATGATAAATATTTGAAGGCTAAAACAAAACAGCCAGACTCAATTAAAGAAAGTATACTTCTAATAAGTTGTAATTTAATATTTTTTGAATGGTAAAATTTTGGATTTTTTTTTCTCTTTGACTCAAAAATACTTAAAAATAAAATGAAAAAATATTTAACTAACAACAATTGAAAAATAGAATGATTGATTACAGCAGTTTTTTGTAATACATCCAGTAACGAAAAGGAAAAATATGCGGTAATTCCATAAAAAATACCTATAGTTTCAGTAGATTTAAACTTTAACATACAATTATTATCTTAGCACAGACATTGGATCAAGCCTTGTTTGGAACCAATTAATTCTAAAGTCAAGATGAGGACCCGTTGAACGTCCAGTAGATCCTACAGTTCCAATGATATCTCCCTGTCTAACTTGATCTCCAACTTTTACCAATATTTTTTGAAGATGTGAGTATATTGTCGAAATTCCATGTCCATGATCCATAATAATTGTACCACCAGTGTAATAAAGATCTTTTTCTGCTAAAGTAACAATACCTGTACCAGATGATTTAATTTTAGTTCCTTCATTTGCGGCAATATCAATACCATAATGTGGTAATTTAGGAACACCATTTAAAATTCTTTGACTACCATAAACTCCGCTAACCACACCTTCTATAGGCATAATAAATTTTTCACTAAAAAAAATTAAATTAGAATTAATTCCTCGAGCGATACTAATTCGATTGTTTTCTTCTTTTATTCTTCTATAAACTGACTCTGGCGGGGTCACTTTTGTTTCAGGCAAACCATCTATTTTTTGAATCGCATAATTTCTTTTTTGAACTTTTTTGATAATTTTTTCTTTTTGATTGTTAAAAATTTTAGTAAATACCAAATCATTATGATGATCACGGTCAATACCAAATACAAAATATCCCTCCTTGGATACTTTAAGTTCTTTTTCATCAATCGAAATTTTAGCACCTGGATCAGTTTTTCCTAATATGAAATGCCCTTGAATGAATTCTCCTTTAAACTCTAAAGCTACAACCTGAAAAGGATTAAAAATTAGAAAAAAAAGAGCTATTTTGTAAACTATTGTGCTGTCCATCCACCGTCTATTAAAATTGATGAACCAGTTATCATTGAAGATGCCGACGAAGCTAAAAAACAAACAGTCGTGGCAATATCACTGTCGGTTGCTATTTTACCCATTGGAATTTTACCAATTACCATTTTTTTAAATTTTTTATTTTTAAAAAATCTTTTGATCATTGGTGTTTCAACGAAAGTTGGTGCAACTGAGTTTACTCTGATGTTTTTTTTTGCAAATTCAATACTCATCCCTTTAGTTAAACCTTCTATACCAAACTTCGTCATTATATAAATATTTCTGCCACTCATGCCGACATGACCTAGTTGAGAAGACATATTTATTATTGAACCAGGTCTTTTTTTATTTTTAAGCATTTTTTTAACTACCAACTGTGCCACGTTAAATGCAGCTTTGAGATTTAGATCAACTAAATAATTCATATTTTGTTGTTTAATTTTTTCAAATGGTTCAGGAATATTAGTTCCTGCGTTATTAACAAGAATATCAATAATTTTAATCCTTTTTAGTTTTTCTTGAAGATCCACATAATTCATTACATCACATTGAATTTTGATAATTTTACCTTTTTTTTTTTTTATTTCTTTTTCCAATTTATCAAGATCTGAGGCAGTTCTACTTAATGCGATTACTGTTGCACCTCCCTCTGATAAAGCAAGACAGCAAGCTCTACCAATTCCTTTACCTGCACCCGTTACTAATGCGTATTTATTTTTTAAATTTATTTTTTGTAGATACATCACAAAATTAATATTTTTAGGTCCGTATAAATTAATTCGATGGCAACTGCTAAGACGGCAATCAATCCAACCCAGGCTATCCATTTATATTCTTTAATCCATTTAGATATAAGGTTGGCAGCCGTTGCCATTAAAATTATTGATAAGGCTAACCCGAATACTAAAAGGCCATAATGATCACCAGCAGCACCAGCTACTCCTAGAACATTATCTAAACTCATTGTAAAATCTGCTAACAAAATCGTCCAAAGTGCTTTTAAAAAATTTAAATTATCAATTTTGATGTTCTCTTTATTTTCTAAATTTTCATTGTTTTTGATTACATCAATAAAAAGTTTATATACTATATAAAGAAGCAATAAACCCCCAATTAATCTTAAACCTTTTATTTGAAGCAAATAGGCAGTTACTAATGTTAAAATAATTCTTAAAATTACTGCTCCGCTAATTCCAATGAAAATAATTTTTTTTCTTTGCTCAATAGGGAATTTTGAAGCAACCATACCAATAATAATTGCATTATCTCCCGCCAAAACAAGATCTATGAAAATAATCTGACTAAGAATTGTTAATTCTTGAGGTGAAAGCAAATCAAAAAACATTCAAACAGACATATCATATACTTATCTTTTTTAGCAATCACAATCTTTGATAAATGATTTTGACACCTATAGAATGTAATCTAGAATTATTGATGAGGTTTATTATTATTTTTTATATTTGTGTTAATAGCATATCTGAGCAATCAATTCGTTTAAAAATTTATCTTTAATGGACAGGAGAAATTAAAAGTTTAATATGATTTAAGGTGAATCAAAATAAAGTTAAATATTCGCAATCAAATTGGGAACTCGTATCTGTAAACCCAAATTTTAAAAATTGGAATTGGAGAGATTTATTTTGTTTTTGGGCCGTTAATATACAGAGTATTGTTGGTTTTTCATTGATAACATCTTTTTACACAGTTTATAGTATAAATGCGTTTGTAATTTTATTTGGTACCATTTTCGGATGCTTACTGGTTTATTTATTTTCAAATCTGATTGGTAAGCCATCGCAAAAATATGGATTACCTTTTTCAGTCATTTTGAGATCATCGTTTGGATATAATGCTGCAAAATACCTTGGACTATTAAGAAGTTTAGTTGGTATTTTTTTGTTTGGAATTCAAACATATTTTCTGTCACAAATTTTTACTTATCTTATTAGAGTAGCTTTATTTACTTTTAATAGTCTAACTTTAGAAAATGAAATATTTTTAACTCATTATTTAGGACTAAATGTTATTGATTTGATTTCCTTATTTATTGCTATCTTTTTGCAAGTTTATTTATTTAGTCAAGGTATGAATTTTAATAAAAAAATAATTAATATTTCTGCGGTTACAGTTTATTTGGGCATAATCATATTTTCTTTTGTAATTTTTTTTACAAATATAAAACTTACCAGCCAAGCATTTTTAGATATTTTTAATTTAAACAATTTTTTAAATCTAAATAATCTAATTGCGTTATTTACAATAGCAGGAATTATGTTTGCTTATTTTTCAAATGTAATTTTAAATTTTGGTGATTTTTCTCGTTATATTAAAAATGATAAAGAATTAAAAAAGGGAAATTTAAGTTTAATTTTTAACTTAATCTTATTTTCTTTTTTTACAGTTTTTTTAGTTTTAGGTGCTGATGTTTTCTTAAATCAAAAATTCCAAGATCTTGATAAAATTTTAACTAATCCTAAAGACATAATTGCCAAATTTGATAATTTACAGATTACGCTTATAGGTATTTTTTTTATAATTATTGCGGTTTCCTCTAGTAGTTTAATTGCAAACTTTATTCCATCTCAATACTCTTTAATTAATTTCCTTCCAAATAAATTAAATTTGAAAAACTCAAGTTATATTATTGCTATTTTTAGTTTTTTAGTTGCACTATTTTGGCCAACTATTTTACAGCCCAATGGAATTTTTTCACTTTTTAATACTTTGTCGACTTTATTTGGTCCAATTTTTGGAGTTATGATTGCTGATTATTACTTTATCAAAAAAGAAAATTTGATTAATAAAGATATTAATTCTACTCAATCCGACAGTGCGTATCATTTTACCAACGGATGGCATCTAAAAGGAATTTATAGTTTGTTTTTAGGTTTTATTTTTTCAGCAGCAACAATATGGAATATTAATTTAGTTTTTATGGAGTCCTACTCTTGGTTAATTGGAATGTTTATTTCTTTTTTTACTTATTATCTTTTAGCAAAAAAATAATTATAGTTAATTAACTCGAAATAATAAAATTCCAATTCTTAATCTATATTAATTTAACGTAAGTTGACCACTTTATCATATTGATTCATTTTGTTTGCTTTTGATGCATACGGCATTGAAATCATTATGGACCAATAAATTAATAGTATAAAAATTGAAATTGTTTTCATATTATAAAAATTAGTCATAAATATAGATTTTATCATGTTTAAATTTTGTCAAAAAAGTGTATTTAAAAAATTAAAAATATAATGGTAAATTTTTTAAAACTAATATTAGCATTGATAATTTGTATTCAATCTGCCTCAGCTGATGTTTATAAGGTTTTTGATTTCACCAAAGAGGAATTTGAGACGTTAAAAGTTAGGAAAATAAAGGGTGAAACCTTGTGGTCTTTAGGATCAAATGAAAAAGGGAATTTTATTAGGTCGGAAGCAGAGGGAGTAGGATCTTTTCTTGCCAAGGAAACTTTTGTTGACTTAAATAAAACTCCTTTTTTAAATATTACATGGAAAGTAGAAAAAAATTTGCCAGGGGTTATTGAAAATTCTAAAAAAGGTCACGATTACGCTGCACGAGTGCTGGTTGCTATAAAAACTGGTTCAACATCACTTTCAAATAGAGCCTTGAATTACGTTTTTTCAAGTAATAACAATATAGATGAAAGTTGGCCAAGCCCTTTTACGAAAAAATCTGTAGATTATATTTTATCGACAACTGAGCGGAATTTAAATGAATGGGTTACAGTTAAAGCTAATGTAAAGCAACATTTTAAAAAGTTTCATAATTTAGACATTAATAATATAGACGCTGTTGCTATTATGACAGATACAGATAATACTGGATTAAAAGCTATTGCCTATTATCAAAATATATATTTTTCTAAGGAATAATTAAATTTTCAAATATTTTTTTAAACCAACGGTCATAAAAGATAAAAGTATAGATAAAATTACATCTTGAATTGGCGAAGCGTTAGGAAAACCAAAATTCCACAACACAACTCCTAATAACCAGATAATATAAATTTTCATTTTATAATTATAACTTAGTTTCTGTAAAATAATTGTTTTTTTTGATAAAATGATTTATGCATAAAAATTTTTATTACAAGCTAAAAGTATATTACGAAGATACTGATGCAGGAGGTATTGTTTATTACGCAAATTATTTAAAATTTCTTGAAAGAGCAAGAACAGAGGCTTTACTTACATTTGGATTTAGTAATATAAAAATAAAAAATGAGTTCGATTGTCATATAGTCGTTAAATCTTGCAATATTGAATATATAAAATCTGCGGTACTAGAGGATAAATTAAACATCAGAAGTTTTGTTAAATCGGTTACAAAAACTTCTTTTACCATGAATCAAATTATCACTAGAAATGAAGATGTTATCCTCGAGGCTAAAATTCATTTAGTTTTTGTTAATAAAAAAGGCAAACCCATTAAAGTTCCAGATCCAATTTTTAAAAACTTTAAACCTTATTTTTGTGAAAGTATTAAAATTTAGCTAATTTTTTAGCTTTTTTTAATAAAGCAATCATCATTGATGATGTAATAATCTTTCGATTAAAATTTCTGGGACTAGGGTGATAACAACACATTAAAAATACTTTATCAGGTAATAGATAAGTGCTTCCATGTCTAAAAATTAGTTTTTTTTCATTTTTATAAATTTTATTGTAAAATTTAAGACAATTATCAAAAGCTACTTTACCTAGTGTAATAATAACTTTCAATTTTTTTAAATTTTTTATTTCATTCCCAAAATATATTGAACAATTATGTAGCTCCTCTTTGAGCGGTTTATCTTTTGGTGGTACACATTTTAAAATATTAGTTATGTAGATATAATTTAACTTTAAATTATCATTTATATTATTAGAAAATAATTGATTAGAAAGATTTACTTTATACAAACATTTAAATAAAAATTCACCAGATTTATCGCCCGTGAAAGCTCGACCTGTTCTATTTCCTCCATGAGCTGCTGGGGCCAATCCTAGTATCATAATTCTTGCTTTATTATCACCAAATCCCGGAACTGGTTTAGACCAATAAATTTCTTTAATATTTTTTTTTCTTTTTTTTATAGATATTTCTTTTATAAAATTAATCAATCTTGGACATTTATTGCATTTAATAATTTTCTTATTTAGTTTTTGAAAGTTCATTCCCACAAATAAAAAGTTTTTATAATGATTATATATGTTATCAATACAGTTAAAATTATTTTATAAAAATCTATAGATAAAATTTTATATTGTTTATAGAAATTTTTTTAAGATCTTTAGACAATTTTTAATAAGCATCCTTAAAAAAATACAAATAATTAATTTTATTATTTAAAAAAAAATAATTATGTCCTCAAAAAAAGCAATGAAACAAGCTCAAAAAATGGGTTTTGCAAAACATAGAAGTAATTTTAATAATAGTAAAAATTTTATTTATAATACAGATCTTAATAATAAGATATCAAAAGAAAAAAGACCAAAAAAAAATAAAATAATTTAAAAATCAAAAGTAACAAAAATAAATTTTACACAAAAAATATTTTAATAATAACTTATTAAAGTATATATATTTATTTTTTTTCTGTTAAAAATAATCCCACCAATAACAAAATTGTCCAAACAATTCCAATTAATGCTTTAGGGCTTGTTTGAGCATTCCATAAATCAAGAACTAAGGCTCCAAAAATTAAACCAAGGATGTATATTATAATTAAAATATTTGATTTATTCATTTTTTAAACTCTCTTTATAAAGAGAAATTCCATTTTTTATTTTGTGATTATAAGACTCATTAAAACTGTCTAATTGCCAACCAGTTAATCTTTCTCTAATTATTTCAAGGTTATTTTTTTTCCAGTCATCAGTCGTTGTTTCTAGTTTCCATGTTTTTTTTTCGTCATTGTTTCGACCACATCCATAGCAATATCCGGTTCGGGGATCTGTTTTACAAATGCTAACACAAGGTGAAATAATCATTTTGAATTTTTATATTACTTATATTGCAAAACATATTAATTTTTCAATATTTGTTATTGGACAAATATTTTCAATAATATATAAAACCACGTAATTCATGGGCTGATGGCGAAACTGGCAGACGCACCTGCCTTAGGAGCAGGCTCCGAAAGGAATGAGAGTTCAAATCTCTCTCAGCCCACCAAAACTTATAATTAATTTACTAAACTTGTTGAATAAATTAAAAAGTATAATATTTTATCTATAATTAGCTTTTTGTGTGTGAATTAATCACAAAACTTATCAATATAATTTATGAAAGTTACAATAGAGAATAAAAAAGGCCTTTATAAAGATCTTAAAGTTTTCATCGATAAAGAAATGATGAATTCATATATGGAAAAGAAGTATGAGGAGATAAAAGGAACAATTGTATTAAAAGGTTTTAGACCAGGCAAAGTTCCAAAAGAAATTTTAAAAAGACAATTTGGTAAAGCAATCTTTCAAGAAGTATTAGATAAAGTACTAAAAGATACTACTATTAAAGTGCTTGAAGAAAATAAAATTAAACCAGCAGGCCAACCTAAGGTGGATCTTAAAACTTTTGGTGAGGATAAGGATCTAGAATATATAATTTCAGTAACAGAACTACCAAAGGTAGAGATTAAACCACTAGATGATATTGAGGTTGATCAATACATTGTTAAAATTGATCCAGGCGAGACTGATAAAAGAATTAAACAAATTGCACAAAATCAGCCAAATTTTAAAGATGTACCCGCTGAAACAAAGGCAATAGAGGGTGACTTAATTATATTTGATTATAAAGCTACTGTAGATGATAAAGATTTCAAAGGTAATGAGGGTAAAAATGTTCAATTAACATTAGGAAAAGATCTATTTTTAAGAGGATTTGATAAACAATTAATAGGTGCAAAAAAAGACGATGAAAAAATTGTCGATGCAACATTACCAGAAAATTTTCCTGTAAAAGAGTTAGCCAATAAAAAAGCAAAATTTACTTGTAAAATTATAAATATTAAAAATCGGGAGGAAGTAATAGTTAATGATGAATTTGCAAAAAATTTAGGTGCAAAAGACTTAAATGATCTTAAGTTTTTAATTTCAAATCAAATAAATGATGAATATAAAAATTCTCTTTACCAATTATCTAAAAAAAAAATTCTTGATGAGATTGAAAAATTAAAAGTAGGTGAAATTCCAGAAAATTTAATTGAAGAAGAAGTAAAAATTCTTTCCGAAGGTATGACCGATGAAGCTATTAAAAAAGATAAAAATATACTTCAAGAAACTGCAAAAAAAAGAATAAAGGTCGGTTTAATTTTGAATGAATTTGGTGAACAAAATAGCATAAGGGTTACAGAACAAGAAATTCAATCGGAAATACAAAAACAATTAAAAATGATGCCAGGACAAGAAAAAATGGTAATTGATTTTTACCAAAAGAACCCATCTGCTATTGCAAGTTTAAGAGGCTCCGTTTATGAGGATAAAATCATTGAAAAAGTAATGGAAAAAGCAAAAGTTAACAAAAAAGAAATATCTCAAGATCAGGCTGAAAAAATTTTGAAAGGGTCCCATAATCATGATCACGACCATGATCACGACCATGATCATGACCATGATCATAGTCATAATCATGAAGATGATAATAAAAAAAATCTAGAGGTAAAAAAAAATATTAAAACAAAAGCCCAAGCAGAAAAAAAACCATTAAAAAAAACCACAAAAATTAAGTCTTCAGCCGATAAAATAAAAAAAGTTAGCAAAAAGTAATCTCTAGTTGTATAAATAAAACGAATCATTTTATGACAAGTAAAATTAATGAACATATGAATAATTTAATCCCTATGGTTGTCGAACAATCTAGCAGGGGTGAAAGAGCTTATGATATTTATTCGCGACTTTTAAAAGAAAGAATTATTTTTTTGACGGGTCAGATTAATGATAATATTTCATCTTTAGTCACAGCACAGCTTTTATTTTTGGAAGCTGAAGATCCAAAAAAAGAAATTTATTTATATATAAATAGTCCTGGAGGTTTAGTTACAGCGGGACTAGGTATTTATGACACTATGCAATATGTAAAGCCGGACATCACAACTTTATGTATCGGTCAAGCTGCCTCAATGGGATCATTTTTACTTGCTGCAGGTGCTAAAGGAAAAAGATTTTCTTTACCAAATTCGAGAATAATGGTTCATCAACCATCCGCAGGTTTCCAAGGACAAGCAACTGATATGGAAATTCATGCAAAAGAAGTTTTGGCCTTAAAAAAAAGACTTAATGAAATTTATTCTAAACATACTGGAAAATCTGTTGAGGAAATAAAATCTGCCTTGGAAAGAGATAATTTTATGACAGCAGATGTTGCAAAGTCATTTGGACTTGTAGACGAAGTAGTAGAAAAAAGACTTTAGTATACCACATATAGAATTCATCATAATAGCATCTTGATTAGTATCGGTATTTTATAATATTGTATTAAAATTGATTCGTTTCAAAAATTATGAATACTACAAATAAAAATATTCTATATTGTTCTTTTTGTGGAAAAAGTCAGCATGAAGTTAGAAAACTAATTGCTGGTCCAACGGTATTTATATGCGATGAATGTGTTGAATTGTGTATGGATATCATAAAGGAAGAAAGTAAAGATACTTTTATTAAACACCAAGATGGTCTTCCATCTCCAAAAGAAATTTGTGCAGTATTAGATGACTATGTGATAGGTCAAGATCATGCAAAAAAAGTTTTATCTGTCGCTGTTCATAATCATTACAAAAGATTAAATTATGAAGGCAAGACCAGCAAAACTGTTGAACTCTCTAAATCAAATATTCTTTTAGTTGGACCAACTGGTTGCGGTAAAACATTATTAGCTCAAACACTGGCAAGAATTTTAGATGTACCATTTACCATGGCCGATGCTACTACATTAACTGAAGCAGGCTATGTTGGTGAAGATGTTGAAAATATAATTTTGAAATTATTACAAGCTGCTGACTATAACGTTGAAAAAGCCCAAAGAGGAATTGTTTATATTGATGAGGTTGACAAAATAAGTAGAAAATCCGAAAATCCCTCAATCACAAGAGACGTCTCGGGTGAAGGTGTCCAACAAGCATTATTAAAAATTATGGAGGGGACTGTTGCGAGCGTTCCACCCCAAGGTGGTAGGAAACATCCTCAACAAGAATTCCTCCAAGTTGATACTACTAATATATTATTTGTCTGCGGAGGTGCATTTTCAGGTCTAGAAAAAATAATATCCCAAAGAGATAAAGGCACCTCTATTGGTTTTGGCGCAGATGTTAAAAATACTCAAGATAAAAGCACTGGAGAGTGGATGAAAAATTTGGAACCCGAGGATTTACTTAAATACGGTCTAATACCAGAATTTATAGGAAGATTGCCAATGATAGCCTCATTAGAGGATTTAGATGAAAAATCTTTAATTAAAATATTGCAGGAGCCTAAAAACTCTCTGGTTAAACAATATCAAGAACTGTTTAAGCTTGATGGTGCAAAACTTACTTTTAAGGAAAATGCTTTAAAAGAAATAGCAATTAGGGCAATAAGAAAAAAAACTGGGGCTAGGGGTTTAAGATCAATATTAGAGAATATTTTATTAAAAACCATGTACAATTTACCGAGTGAAGAGAATGTTGAGGAAGTTATTGTTGACGTTGCCGCAGCAAGAGGACAGTCCCAACCTATTATTGTCCATTCAAAAAATGACAATAAATCCAAATCAGCCAAGGTCACCGCGGCCTAATTGTTATAATAACCTCCAAAAACATATTGCAAAATTAAATATAATAACCATATTTAATATATGGATGTTAAAATTTCATTGCCCTTGTTACCATTAAGAGACTTAGTTGTGTTTCCGAGTATGGTGGTTCCACTTTTTGTTGGACGGGACAAATCGATATCAGCTCTGAATGAAGTAATTAAAAAAGACAAAAAAATCATTTTAGTTACTCAAAAAAATTCAGAAATTGATGACCCAAAAAAAACAGATGTTTTTACGTACGGTTGCGAAGGAAACATCTTACAATTATTAAAATTACCAGATGGAACTGTTAAAGTTTTGGTTGAAGGAATTAGAAGAGTAAAAATTTTGGATTTTCAGGAAAATGATAATTTTATTACATGCGAATTTATTCATTTCAATGACATAAATGAAAAGGATGAAGATTTATTTTCATTAGCAACTAATGCTATCAAGAGACTAGAAAAATTAACTTCAATAAATAAAAAAATTTCAAGCGAAACTATTAATTCAATAAAAGAAATTAAAGAGCCCTCAAAAATAGCAGATAATATTGCATCTCATATCACAGCAACAATTTCTGAAAAACAACAAATATTTGAAACTGCTGACGTTAAAAAAAGATTAAATTTATTAATTAAAATAATTGAAAATGAAACCAGCATAATAGGGGTTGAAAAAAAAATTAGAGGAAGAGTTAAAACTCAAATGGAGAAAACTCAAAGAGAATATTATTTAAATGAACAATTAAAAGCTATCCAAAAAGAACTAGGTGAAATAGAGGATGGCAAAGATGAAAGCAGTAGTTTAAATAAATTAATCCTAAAAGCTAAAATGCCTAAAAATATTGAAAATAAATGCATGCAAGAGCTTAAAAAATTAAAAAACATGAGCCCGATGTCTGCTGAGGCAACAGTAGTTAGAAATTACCTGGACTGGATGGTTGAATTACCTTGGTATAAGAAAAGTGAGACTGACATAGATTTAGCTAAAGCTTTAAGTGTTTTAGACGGCGACCACTTTGGTTTAGAAAAAGTTAAAGAGCGAATTATAGAGTTTCTTGCAGTTCAAAAAAGAATGGAAAAAATTAAAGGACCTATTTTATGCTTGGTTGGACCACCTGGAGTTGGCAAAACTTCTTTGGGAAAATCAATTGCAAAAGCAACGAATAGAGAATTTGTGAGAATGTCTGTAGGTGGAATGAGAGATGAAGCTGAAATCAGGGGTCACAGAAGAACATATATAGGCTCTTTACCAGGAAAAATTATTCAAATGATGAAAAAAGCTGGAACTAAAAATCCATTAATTTTATTAGATGAAATTGATAAAATTGGAAATGATTACAGAGGTGATCCATCTTCAGCTCTTTTAGAAGCTTTAGATCCTGAACAAAACTCAACTTTCAATGATCATTATCTGGAAGTAGATTATGACCTTTCAGATGTAATGTTTGTAACTACTGCAAATACTCTTAATATTTTACCACCATTGTTAGATAGAATGGAAGTAATTAGATTACCAGGTTATACAGAAGATGAAAAGATTAGTATTGCTAACAAGTTTCTTTTGCCAAAACAAATTAAAGACAATGGTGTTAAAGAAAATGAGATGAAAATGGATGAAGATATTATCAAAGAAATTATTAGAAGTTATACCAAAGAGTCTGGAGTAAGAAATTTAGAGAGAGAAATTTCAAAGATAGCAAGAAAAGTTGTTAAAAAAATAGTGTCAGCTGAGCAAAAAGAAGTTGTCGTTAATAATAAAAACTTGCATGACTTTCTTGGTATACCAAAGTTTAAATTTGGTGAGTTAGAAGCCGAGGACAAGATTGGTATTGCAACAGGTTTAGCTTGGACTGAGTATGGTGGTGAAATTTTAAAAATCGAGACAGTAACTATGCCAGGCAAAGGACGAATGCAGATCACTGGTAAATTAGGTGAAGTAATGCAAGAGTCTGTTAAAGCTGCAAAATCATTTGTTAGATCTAAATGTTTAACATATGGAATCATTCCTCCATTATTTGAAAAAAGTGATTTTCACATTCACGTTCCTGAAGGAGCAACACCAAAAGATGGCCCATCTGCTGGTATTGGAATGGTTACTTCAATAGTATCATCAATAACAAATATCCCTGTTAGAAGAGACATTGCAATGACTGGCGAGGTGACTTTAACAGGTCAAGTATTGCCAATCGGAGGTTTAAAGGAAAAATTATTAGCAGCACATAGAGCTGGGATCAAAGAAGTATTAATCCCAAAAGAAAATGAAAAAGATCTTTTTGACATGCCTAAAAAAATTTTGGATGATATTAAAATCACTACAGTCGAAAATGTAGATCAAGTTTTAAAAATCGCTTTAACTAAAGAACTTAAAAAAATAGATTGGGTAGATGTAGATCCTTCAAAAAATCAGGATAAATCCCAAGCTAGTATTCAATAATATCTAATTTACTTTAATCTTTCCTTAATGTAATAGTAGCCCATAATTTATGGGGGCGGTTAGCTCAGTTGGTAGAGCATCTCGTTTACACCGAGGGGGTCAAAGGTTCGAGTCCTTTACTGCCCACCAATATTAGAATAAAAGTGGGGGTGTAGCTCAGTTGGTTAGAGCGATCGCCTGTCACGCGATAGGTCGAGGGTTCGAGTCCCTTCACTCCCGCCACTTTAAACTTTTGGCTAAATTCCAAGTTAATATGGGTTGAAATGTGACCTATGTGTCCTTCAACATAGACTAAAAAATGATATATAGACCTAAATGTTAAATGAATTTTTAAAAGATTATCTATCTATTATTATATTTTTAATAGTGGCTTTAGGTTTAAGCTGCCTATTTATTTTTATAAATTTTGTTTTTTCTCCAAAAAAACCTGACCCGGAAAAACTTTCAGCTTATGAATGTGGTTTTGAACCATTTCAAGACTCTAGAATAGAATTTGACGTAAGATTCTACCTGGTGGCGATATTATTTATTATTTTTGATTTAGAAATTGCTTTTCTATTTCCATGGGCAATATCTTTAGGCAATATTGGATTGTTTGGATTTTGTTCAATGATGATTTTTTTATTCATTCTAGCCGTGGGTTTTATTTATGAATGGAAAAAAGGTGCCCTTGACTGGGAATAAAATATTAAATGAATAATAAAATTGATCAAGTCCCTGAGGAGTTTAAAGAGTTAGCTAAGGATTTTAGTAAAAACGGTTTTATTACAACATCCTTAGATAATTTAATTAATTGGTCTAGAACAGGTTCTTTGCATTGGATGACTTTTGGATTGGCATGTTGTGCAGTAGAAATGATGCAAACTGCCATGCCAAGATATGACCTTGAAAGATTTGGTGCCGCGCCAAGAGGATCTCCAAGACAATCTGATGTAATGATAGTTGCTGGCACTTTAACTAATAAAATGGCTCCAGCGTTAAGAAAAGTTTATGATCAAATGCCAGAACCAAGATATGTTATTTCTATGGGAAGTTGTGCTAACGGTGGTGGGTATTATCATTATTCTTATTCAGTAGTCAGAGGTTGTGATCGAATTGTACCAGTTGATATTTATGTTCCTGGATGTCCCCCTTCAGCAGAAGCCCTTTTGTATGGTATTTTACAGCTTCAAAAAAAAATTAGAAACAAAGGTTCCTTTGTTAGATAAATATGAATACTTTACAAGATTTAGAAAAAAAAATTAATTCTGAACTTACCACAAAAATAAAAAGCACCGTAATCAAGCATAATCAACTTTATATTCAAATTGAAAAAGAGAACTTAATTGATGTTACTTTATTTATAAAAACAAATAAGGATACTAAATTCAGACAAATAATAGATATTACTGCTGTGGACTATCCTGAAAATACTAAAAGATTTAAAATTGTTTATTTATTTTTAAGCCACGAATATAATCAAAGAATTATCCTGAGTTATTTGATTGGAGAACAGGAAATTGTTCCCTCTTTAACAAGTATATATCCTGGTGCAAACTGGATGGAACGTGAAGTTTTTGATATGTATGGTGTTAATTTTAAAAATCACCCAGATCTAAGAAGAATATTAACTGACTATAATTTTGAAGGACATCCATTAAGAAAAGATTTTCCATTAACTGGATATACAGAAGTAAGATATAGCGAGGATCAAAAAAAAGTTATTAGTGAACCGGTTAAATTGGAGCAAAATTACAGAAATTTTGATTATGAAAGTCCTTGGGAAGGAACAAAGTACATTAAAGAAGAACTAGAAAATAATGACAAAAAAAACTAAAAATCTTAATTTAAATTTTGGGCCACAACATCCTGCTGCACATGGCGTCTTACGTTTAATATTGGAGTTGGATGGTGAGGTAGTTGAAAAGGCCGATCCACATATAGGATTATTGCATCGTGGTACTGAAAAATTAATTGAAAATAAAACTTATATGCAGGCCGTTCCTTATTTTGATCGTTTGGATTATGTAGCTCCCATGAATCAAGAACATGCGTTTGCTCTTGCAATTGAAAAAATTCTTAATATTGAGGTACCAATTAGAGCTAAATACATAAGAGTTATGTTTTGTGAAATAGGAAGAATTCTTAGTCACTTATTAAATATTACCACACAAGCTTTAGATGTTGGTGCGTTAACCCCATCTTTATGGGGTTTTGAAGAAAGAGAAACATTAATGACTTTTTATGAAAGAGCATCGGGATCAAGATTGCACGCCAATTATTTTAGAGCAGGTGGAGTTCATCAAGATTTACCCTTAGGTTTAGCTGAAGATATTTATAAATTTTGTGAAAAATTTCCTAAAATTATAAATGATTTAGAGAACTTGTTAACTGACAATAGAATATTTAAACAGCGAAATGTAGATATAGGAATTGTTACTAAAGATGATGCCTTAGATTATTCTTTTACAGGAGTAATGATTAGAGGATCAGGTATCTCGTGGGATTTAAGAAAAGCCCAACCTTATGACTGTTATGAAGAGTTAGATTTTCAAATTCCAGTTGGTAAAAATGGTGATTGTTATGATCGATATTTATGTAGAATTGAAGAAATGAAAGAGAGCACTAAAATTATTAAACAATGTTTAGCTAAAATGACGAGTGGTCCAATTAAATCATTAAATGGAAAAATTAGTCCACCTTCAAAAAAAGAAATCAAACAATCAATGGAAGCGCTAATTCATCATTTCAAACTTTTTACAGAGGGTTATCGCGTTACTAGTGATGAAATATATACATCAGTAGAAGCTCCAAAAGGTGAGTTCGGTGTTTATTTAATTTCTGATGGATCAAGCAAACCGTACAAATGTAAGATAAGAGCACCAGGTTTTTCTCATTTACAATCTATGGATTATTTAATTAAAGGTCATATGCTAGCTGATGTACCCGCTGTGCTTGGTTCTTTAGACATAGTTTTTGGAGAGGTGGATAGATGACTCTGAGAAAAATTTCAAAGGATCAACCTGAACATTTTGAATTCAGCAAAGAAAATTTAGAAGAGGCTAAAATGATAGTAGAAAAATACCCAAAAGGTAAACAGCAAAGTGCTGTAATGTCTCTACTTTATATAGCCCAAAAACAAAATGATAATTGGATTCCATTATCAGCGATGAAATATATTGGTAAACTTTTAGAAATGCCTTATATGAGAGTTTATGAAGTAGCAACTTTCTACTCTATGTACAATTTATCACCAGTTGGAAAATACTTTATTCAAGTTTGTACAACAACACCTTGCATGATCAGAGGTGCGTATGAAATAGTAGAGGCATGTAAAGAAAAAATTTCTAAAAATGAAAATGAATTAGTCCATGAAAAAAATTCCTCATGGACAGAAGTTGAATGTTTAGGTGCTTGTATAAATGCACCAATGATGCAAATAAATGATAGTTATTACGAGGATTTAGATAAAGAAAAAGTATTAAAAATATTAGACCAAGTAATTTCAGATAAAATGCCAAAAGCTGGATCCTATAGAGGTCGATTAAATTCAGAACCAGAAAATAATAGAAAAACTTTATTGGATATAAAAAATGCTTAAAGACAAAGACAGAATATTTAAAAATTTGTATAACGATAATGGTATTGATTTAATATCTGCTAAAAAAAGAGGTGACTGGATTAATACAAAAGATTTAATTGCAAAAGGGAAAAAGTGGATAATAGATGAAATAAAACTTTCAGAATTAAGAGGCAGAGGAGGAGCCGGTTTCCCCACAGGTTTAAAATGGTCTTTTGCTCCGAAAGAAGTAGGCTCAAGACCTCATTATTTAGTTATTAACGCAGACGAGTCAGAACCTGGTACTTGCAAGGATAGAGATATCTTAAGATTCGAACCTCACAAATTATTAGAAGGATGTTTGATTGCTTCTTATGCGGTGAATGCTCATGTTTGTTATATTTATGTCAGAGGTGAATATTATAATGAGGGACAAAAATTACAAAGTTCAATAAATGAAGCATATGAAAATAATTTAATTGGAAAAAACGCGTGTGGAACTGGCTGGGATTTTGATATTTATATACATTATGGTGCTGGTGCATATATTTGTGGTGAAGAGACAGCTCTTTTAGAGAGTCTAGAAGGTAAAAAAGGACAACCAAGATTAAAGCCGCCATTTCCTGCACTTATAGGACTCTATGGTTGTCCAACAATTATTAATAATGTTGAAACGATAGCAATTGTTCCTACTATTTTAAGAAGAGGAGGTGATTGGTTTTCTAAAATAGGTAGGTCAAAAAATACTGGAACTAAAATTTTTTGTATTTCAGGAAACGTAAATTACCCATGTAATGTTGAGGAAGAAATGGGAATTTCATTAAAAGAGTTAATTGAAACACACGCTGGAGGTGTTGTAGGTGGATGGGACAATTTACAAGCAGTTATTCCGGGAGGCTCATCGATGCCTTTATTACCAAAAAAAGTTTGTGATACAATTACAATGGATTTTGACTCTCTAGTTGCTGAAAAAAGTGGTTTAGGAACAGCAGGTATTGTGGTTATAAACAAAGATCAGGATATTATTAAGTGTATGGCAAGAATTGCAAGATTTTATAAACACGAGAGTTGTGGACAGTGTTCACCTTGCAGAGAAGGTTCTGGCTGGATGTGGCGAATGCTTGAGAGAATGGCAAAAGGTGAGGCTTCAAGAGATGAGTTTACAATGCTGATGGATGTAACAAAGCAAATTGAAGGCCATACAATTTGTGCATTTGGTGAAGGATGTTCCTGGCCAGTCCAAGGGTTATTAAAACACTTTAAAAAAGAAATTGAAGAGAGGAATAACTTTAATCCAGCTTTTAAGAAAGAAAGAGAGATTCCTTATTTAGTTGATCAACACTTATTAGATAAATAAATGCTTAATTTAAAAGTTAATGATATTGATTTAGAAGTAGAGGAAGGCTTAACAGTTCTTCAGGCTTGTGAAAAAGCTGGAGTAGAAATTCCACGATTTTGTTATCATGAAAAATTATCTATAGCAGGCAATTGCCGAATGTGTTTGGTCGAAATTGAAAACTCTCCAAAACCTATAGCCTCATGTGCAATGCCAGCTACTAATGGAATGAATATTAAAACTAATACGCAAAAAGTAGAAAAGGCTAGAGCTGGTGTCATGGAATTTTTGCTTGCTAATCATCCATTGGATTGTCCAGTTTGTGATCAAGGTGGTGAATGTGACCTTCAAGATCAATCTATGTATTATGGGTTAGACAAATCTAGATTTAAGGAAAATAAGAGAGTTGTTCCAGATAAAAATATGGGGCCATTGATAAAAACTCAAATGACAAGATGCATTCATTGTACAAGATGCATAAGATTTGCAACCGAAATCGCTGGTGTTCCAGAATTAGGAACTATAGGCAGAGGCGAAGATATGCAAATTACAACCTATTTAGAACAATCAATACAATCTGAGTTATCTGGAAATCTAGTTGATCTTTGTCCAGTAGGAGCATTAACATCTAAACCTTATGTTTTTGAAGCAAGACCATGGGAATTAAAAAAGACAGAAACAATTGATGTTATGGATGCTGTTGGATCAAATATTAGAGTAGACACTTATGGTTGGGAAGTAAAAAGAATTTTACCACTGATAAACGAAGATGTTAATGAAGAATGGATATCTGATAAAACAAGATATGCTTACGACGGTCTTTTAAATCAGAGGTTGGATACACCATATATTAAATATAACAACAAATTTGAAAAAGCTTCTTGGAAAGAAGTTTTTAAGATTATTAAATCAAGAATAGAAAATACATCTAAAGATAAAATATGTGGATTTGTCGGAGATCTTACAAATATGGAAACCTCATACATATTTAGAGAATTTTTTAATCGTATTATTGAAAATAACAATTATGAGTCAAGATCAAGAGATAAGTTTTTAGATTTTAGCAATAGAAAAAATTATTTATTTAATTCAACTATTAGTGGGATTGAACAAGCTGATTTAATATTTTTAATTGGTGCAAATCCAAGATATGAAGCAACAATTTTAAATGCGAGAATTAGAAAAGCTTATTCAAGTAAGCGTACCAAAATTTTTTCTTTAAATGATGTTGGTGATTTAACATATCCTTACGAGGCTTTAAACGGTCAAATTCAAACCATTAAAGATTTAATTGAGGGTAAAAATAATATTTCGCAAGAATTAATTAATGCTCAAAAACCTATAGTTATTTTAGGAGAGTCTCTAATGAGTTCTAAATCTGCAAGTTACGTATTTTATTCAATAAAAGAATTTTTAATGAAAAATAATAAAATTACTGATGACTGGAACTCTTTTAATGTTTTAAGTAATGATGCATCTACAGTAGGAAATTATGATTTAAATATTTTTAAAGAGGATATTAATTTAATTGTAGATTTAAAAAAACATAAGTTTGATATTTTATATCTTGTAGGTCAAGATAATTTAAATTTTGAAAAAAAGAGTGAATTTATTATTTACCAAGGGAGCCATGGTGACAAAGGTGCAGAAATTGCTGATGTTATTTTACCAGGTTCTGCTTATACAGAGCAAAATGGATATTTTACAAACTTGGAGGGTAGACTACAAAAAGCTCATAAAGCATCTTATCCACCAGGAGAAGCAAAAGAAGATTGGCAAATTATTAATGAACTAGCTGAATTTATAAGCAAAAAGAGACTTTTTAAAGATAAGGATGAATTAGAAAGTAGCATGTTAAATTTTTTAAATCTTAAAAACGAAAATCTTACAAATAAAAAATTTGTAACACCAGTTACTTTTGTAAATGAAAATTTAAATATTCAAACTAAAAATTATTATTTCTCAAATGTAATTGCTAGAGCATCAAAGACGATGCTTGATTGTAATAATTCAAAAATTAAGTTTGAGTCAACTGGAACTAACGGTTAAAAATGGGAAATTGGAATATTATTTTTCATGAGATATATAAGATTTTATTTCTTATAATTCCTGTTTTGGTATCTATTGCTTTAATTGTTTGGTTGGATAGAAGGGTTTGGGCATTCGTTCAAAAAAGACAAGGGCCTAATGTAGTTGGGCCATTTGGTTTGCTCCAAACTTTAGCTGACGCATTGAAATATATTTTTAAAGAAATTATTATTCCCTCAGGCTCAAACAAAATTATTTTTATTTTAGCCCCAATAATTACTATGACTTTGGCATTAATCTCTTGGGCAGTAATACCATTTAGTGCCACACAAGTATTAGCAGATATTAATGTTGGAATACTTTATATATTTGCTGTTTCTTCATTAAGTGTTTATGGAATTATTATAGGTGGGTGGGCTTCGAATTCCAAATATCCTTTTTTAGGAGCAATTAGATCTGCTGCTCAAATGGTATCCTATGAGGTTTCAATTGGTATAATAATAATCAATGTATTGTTATGTGTTGGTTCACTTAATTTAAACGATATAGTTATTTCTCAGCAAAACTTGTGGTACATAGTGCCATTATTTCCAATGTTCGTAATTTTTTTCATTTCAGCGTTAGCTGAAACAAATAGACCTCCATTTGATTTACCTGAAGCTGAAGCTGAATTAGTTGCTGGTTATCAAACAGAATATTCAGGAATGATGTATGCAATGTTTTGGTTAGGAGAATATGCAAATATTTTACTAATGTGTGCTTTAGGTTCAATTTTGTTTTTGGGTGGATGGTTATCGCCAATAGATCTTTATCCGTTTAACTTGATACCAGGTTTTGTTTGGTTGATATTAAAAATTTTGTTACTATTTATTTTATTTGCGCTAGTTAAAGCAACTGTTCCAAGATATAGATACGACCAATTAATGAGACTCGGATGGAAATTATTTTTACCATTGTCTTTAATATGGGTTGTTTTAACCGCGAGTTATCTGTTCTATTTTAATCTTTTACCAGTTAATTAATAATGAGAATTTCTAGATTTTTTAAAACTATATTTATGTTAGATTTTATCAGAGGTTTATTAATTGCTATAAAAGAAATTTTTAAAACAAAAAAAACAATAAACTATCCATTTGAAAAAGGTAAAATTAGTTCAAGATTTAGAGGCGAACATGCTCTTCGTAGATATCCCAATGGTGAAGAGAGATGTATCGCATGCAAATTATGTGAAGCCGTTTGTCCTGCTCAGGCTATAACAATAGAGTCATCTGAAAGAGAAGATGGAAGTAGAAAAACAACTAGATATGACATTGATATGATGAAATGTATTTATTGTGGATTATGTGAAGAGTCATGCCCTGTTGATGCTATAGTTCAAGGTCCTAATTTTGAATTTTCGAAAGAAACTAGAGAGGAACTTTATTACACTAAAGAAAAACTCCTCGACAATGGCGATAGGTGGGAAAATATTTTATCAGCAAATATTAAAGTAAATAATCCCTATAGATAATAATGATCGCTCATTCATTATTTTTTTATTTATTTGCAACTATTGCAATTGTTTCTGCAATTTTTGTAACAGTTTCTAGAAATACAATTCATTCAGTCTTTTTTTTAATTTTAGATTTTATAAGCATTTCTTGCTTGTTCATAATGATTGGTGCTGAATTTTTAGGAATGATTATGTTAATCGTTTATGTTGGTGCAGTTGCTGTATTATTTTTATTTGTGGTCATGATGTTAAATGTTACTGAACAAAAAAACCAATGGTTTACATCTGAAAAAAATTCAGGCCATATACCTATAGGTCTAATTGTAAGTGCATTAATTTTTTTTGAACTAATTATTGTAATTAGCGGCTGGAAATATAGGCCTAATTTATTTAATGCAAGTAATCTTATAATCAACGAAACAACGACCAATACTCATTCATTAGGACAAATTATTTACACTGATTATATTCATATTTTTCAATTAAGTGGTATGATTTTATTAGTATCAATGATTGGTGCGATCGTTCTAACTTTTAGGCAACGATCTGGAATTAAAAAACAAAGTTATATAAAACAAATCTCACGAGAAAGAAATGAGGGTGTTCAACTAATAGAGGTTGAGTCAAATAAAGGGGTTAAAATTGATGATTGATATTGGTTTAGGACATTATTTAACTTTGGGTACTATAATTTTTTCAATTGGTGTAATCGGAATTTTTTTAAATAGAAAAAGTATTATTGTTATTTTAATGAGCATCGAACTTATTTTGCTTGCTGTTAATATTAATTTAGTATCATTTTCAATTTTTTTAGGAGATATAGTTGGACAAGTTTTTACATTATTTATTTTAACGGTGGCAGCCGCCGAGTCTGCAATAGGTTTGGCAATAATTGTGGTTTATTATAGAAATTCAGGAACTATTCGAGTTGAAGAAATAGATCAGCTGAAAGGTTAAAATGGAAATATCCATTCTAATTCTTCCTCTACTAGCTTCTATAATATCAGGTTTATTTGGAAAATATATTGGAGATAAATACTCTGGGTATATAACCAGTTTTCTAATTTCGATATCAGCAATATTATCCGTAATTGTTTTTTACCATGTAATTTTCAATAATTATGAAAATAACATAGTAATTGCAACTTGGATAAATTCTGGATCATTATTAGTGAATTGGTCAATGAAAATTGATCCTTTATCTGCAGTGATGCTGGTAGTTGTAAATTTGGTATCATCATTAGTTCACGTTTACTCAATTGGATATATGCATCATGATCCACATAAACCAAGATTTATGTCTTATCTCTCATTATTTACTTTTTCAATGTTGATGCTGGTAACATCAGATAATTTAATTCAATTATTTTTTGGCTGGGAGGGAGTAGGCCTGTGTTCATATTTATTAATTGGTTTTTGGTTTAAGAGAGAAACTGCAAATTCCGCTGCTATCAAAGCATTTCTAGTTAATAGAGTAGGTGATTTTGGTTTAGCTGTTGGAATATTCTTAATTTTTTATCTTTTTGGTACAGTAAACTATTCAGAGGTATTTACCTTAATGCCAACAATTTTAAATCAAGAATTTTCATTTTTAGGTCTTGAGGTAAAAAAAATTGATTTAATTTGTCTTCTTTTATTTATTGGCGCTATGGGTAAGTCAGCTCAAATTTTTCTACATACTTGGTTGCCAGATGCTATGGAAGGCCCAACTCCAGTGTCAGCTTTAATTCATGCTGCAACAATGGTTACTGCTGGAGTTTTTTTAGTTGTTAGATGTTCACCAATTTATGAATATTCGCCATTCATACTAAATATAATTACCATAGTTGGCATGTCCACAGCTTTTTTTGCTGCAACAGTTGCTTTGGTTCAAACCGATATTAAAAAAATAATCGCTTATTCAACGTGTAGTCAATTAGGTTATATGTTTTTTGCTGCAGGAGTTGGTGCTTACAATGTTGCTATGTTTCATTTATTTACTCATGCTTTTTTTAAAGCTTTATTATTTTTAGGTTCTGGATCTGTTATTCATGCGTTTAAAGATGAACAAAACATAAATAATATGGGAGGTGTATTAAAAAAATTACCTTACACATATATTTTAATGGTTATAGGAACTTTGGCTTTAACCGGATTTCCTTTTTTATCTGGATTTTATTCAAAAGATGCAATTATAGAATTTGCTTATTTGAAAGGAAATACCGTTGGTTATTATGCAGCTGGTATAGGCATTTTTACTGCATTTTTAACATCTATTTATTCGTGGAGATTAATTTTTAAAACTTTCCATGGTGATTATAATAATAGGAATATCAAAATAGAAGAAACACACGAGTCTCCAATAATTATGCTGCTGCCTTTGGTATTGCTTGCTATGGGAGCTATTTTTGCTGGAATATCTTTTAAAGAGCTATTTATTGGCGAAGGAAGTGAAAATCTTTTTTGGGGAAATTCAATTAAATTTTTAAATCCGCTTAGTACTGAGCATCCTCCATTTTGGTTTCTTATTTTGACACCATCGTTGATACTTCTTGCTATTCCAATAGCTTATTATTTATTTGTTAAAAACAAATTAATACCAATAAAAATAGAGGATATTAATAAACCTCTTCATAATTTTTTATTTAATAAATGGTATTTCGATGAAATTTATGAGGTTTTATTTATTAAGTCATCAAAAATAGTTGGCTTGTTTCTATGGAAGTTTTTTGATGTAAAAATAATTGATGGACTCGGTCCTGATGGAATTTCATTATTAATTAAAAAAAGCTCGATTAAAGCAAATAAATTTCAAAGTGGATTTATTTACCAGTATGCATTTGTAATGTTACTTGGTTTTTCAGCTATGCTAACTTTTTTGATAGTCAAATAATGAATTTTCCCATTCTTTCATCTTTAATTTTATTACCAGCTATTGGATCTATATTTTTATTTTTTTCTAAAAGTAATGATAATAAAAATTTTATAGTTAAATATATTGCTTTATTCACATCTATTGTAAATTTTTTAATATCAATCTACTTATTGATTGCATTTGACTCATCAATACCTTCTTTCCAATTTGTTGAGGATAAAATTTGGATCGAGGGATTTATAAATTATAAAGTTGGTATAGACGGTATTTCTATTCTATTTATAGTTTTAACAACTTTCATATCATTGTTATGTATAATTTACTTAAATAACTCAGTCAAAACAAGATTAAGAGAATTTTTAATTGCGATCTTAATTATGGAAAGTTTTATGATAGGTGTTTTTTGTTCACTTGATCTTTTGATTTTTTATTTATTTTTTGAAGCAGGTTTAATTCCGATGTTTTTAATAATTGGTATTTGGGGAGGTCCTAAAAGAGTTTACTCAGCTTTTAAGTTTTTTTTATATACTTTGTTAGGTTCTGTTTTAATGCTTGTAGCAATTATATCCATATATTGGATTTCTGGTACAACAGACATAATAAGATTATACGAAGAAGGTATTGATCCTAAATATCAAAATCTTTTATGGTTAGCTTTTTTTAGTTCTTTTGCAGTTAAAACACCCATGTGGCCAGTTCATACTTGGTTGCCCGACGCACATGTTGAAGCTCCAACTGTTGGTTCTGTTTTGTTAGCAGCAATATTATTAAAAATGGCTGGCTATGGTTTTATAAGATTTTCTTTGGGACTTTTTCCTATTGCTTCAGAAACTTTTACACCTTTAATTTACATATTAAGTCTTGCTGCGATAATATTTACTTCTTTAATTGCCTTAATGCAGGAAGATATAAAAAAGTTAATTGCTTATTCGTCAGTAGCTCATATGGGCTATGTCACTATTGGAATTTTCACTCTAAATCAGCAAGGACTCGAGGGAAGCATACTACAGATGATTAGTCACGGCTTAGTTTCTGCTGCACTTTTTTTGTGTGTTGGAGTTATTTATGAACGTATGCATTCTAGACTGATTAGTTCGTACGGAGGTATTGTTAGTATAATTCCAAAGTATTCAGTATTTTTTATGATTTTTACATTAGCAGCTATCGGGCTTCCAGGGACATTGGGATTTGTAAGTGAATTTTTGATTTTGATGGGTTCGTTTATTGATAGTTTTTTAGTTGCATTTATCGCAAGTATAGGAGTGATACTGGGTGCTGCTTATATGCTTTGGTTGTATAAAAGAGTAGTTTTTGGAGACTTAACCAATACTGATTTAGCTAAAATGAATGATTTAAATAGCACTGAATATTTTATTTTAATTTCTTTAGCAATTCCAATTTTAGTTTTTGGTTTTTATCCTGATCCGCTAATTAATATAATCGAAGCTTCAGTCAAAAATTTAATTGAGTCACATAATTTAAATTTAATTAGCAAATATTAATGAATAATTTAAACTTAATTCTACCAGAAATTTTAATTTCATTAGCAATAATGTTTTTATTAATGCTTGGTGTATTTAAAAAAAATAGTACGGAACTCGTTTTTAATATTACATTAATTGTGTTATTTGTTACGGCAGTGATAATTTTCAATGAGGCTTTAACCATAAATAAAATTACTTTATTTAATCAAAGTATAATTATTGATTATTTGAGTTCGTATATGAAAATTGTTGCTTTAATTTCAGCTTTTCTAGTTTTAATAATTTCATCAAGTTATCTGAAAACAGTTAAAATTTTCAAGATTGAATATCCAATTTTATTTTTATGTTCTGTTCTAGGTATGATGATCATGATGAGCTCAAATGATTTAATAGTTTTTTATATGGCCTTAGAACTTCAATCTTTAGCCTTGTATGTTCTTGCAACATTCGATAGGGATCAAAAAAAATCTTCTGAAGCTGGTTTAAAATATTTTGTTTTAAGTGCTCTGTCCTCAGGTCTTTTATTATATGGATGCTCATTAATATATGGTTTTTCTGGATCAACCAATTTTAATATTATAGCCAATCAATTAAATTCAAATTCATACGCGCTCACTTTTGGTATAGTTTTTATTTTAGTTGGTTTAGCTTTTAAAATATCAGCAGTACCATTTCACATGTGGGCACCTGATGTCTACGAAGGATCACCAACTTCAGTAACTTTAATATTTACAATGGTACCTAAAATTGCAGCACTAACAGTATTTATAAGATTTTTATATATCCCATTTTTCAATCTAATTGATCAGTGGCAAATAATTATAATTTTTTTATCAATAGCATCTATGTTGTTTGGAGCAATTGCTGCTATTGGCCAAACGAATATCAAGAGACTTATTGCCTACAGTTCGATTGGCCATATGGGATACGTTTTAGCAGGATTAGCAACTGGTTCTAATGAAGGTATCCAAAGTTCTATTTTATACCTCTCAATATATATAATAATGAATTTAGGATTTTTTTCGGTTTTATTAATGTTAAAAAGAAACAATCAGTACTTTGAAGATATTAAGGATTTATCAGGATTATCTCAACATCATCCATTATTATCATTATCTTTACTATTAATTTTATTTTCATTAGCTGGAATACCGCCACTAGCAGGTTTTTTTGCTAAATTTTACGTTTTTAAGTCTGTTATAGAACAATCAATGTATTTTCTAGCAATTATAGGTTTAGTAACAACAGTTATAGCTGCTTTTTTTTACTTAAGAATTATAAAGATAATTTATTTTGATAAAGAAATCGAAAAATATGACACAGATCATATTATATGGTTAAAATTTTCATTATTGTTTTCAACAATATTAATTTTATTTTATTTTATTTATCCAAGTCAACTTGTTGAAGTAGTGGCTAAAATTAATATTATTTAATGAAGTTAAAACAATTTAATTTTAAAAAAATAAATAGCACTAATGATACTGCTATTAGAATAATTATGAGGTCAGATAATGAATTTGGAATTGTCAAATCTGAATTACAAAAAAAAGGAAGAGGACAGCAAGGTAAAAAATGGATTTCATATAAAGGCAATTTATTTTTAAGTTTCTTTTATGCATTAGAAAAAATTAATTTAAGCATAAAAAAATTAACTAAATTTAATTGTTTGTTGGTTAAAAAAGCTTTGTCAATTTATTACAAAAAAAAGATAACAGTCAAACCCCCAAATGACCTGCTAATAGGTGATAAAAAAATTTGTGGTATACTTCAAGAAATTATAAGTAAACTTGATAAAAAATATCTGATAGTAGGAATAGGAATTAACTTAAAAAAAAAGCCCATAATAAAAGATTATCCAACTACGTGTCTTTATGATGTAGTTGATAAAAAACCTTCTAAAGAGGAGATAGTTAACAGTTTAAAAAAAATATTTGAACAAAATTTGTCTCACTTTTATAGATAAATTTTAATGAATGTTATAATAATATGTATATTCTTGGTGATGTAGGTAATACAGATACTAAATTATTTTTAGTAAACAGTAGAAATAAAATTTTAAAAAAAAAAACTTTTACTACTAAAAATATTTCTCTTAAAAAATTATCTATTATTTTTAAATATTTAGTGGTCGATTTTAATAATATTAAAAAAATATTATTTTGTAGTGTTGTTCCTGACTCTTTTAAAATAATAAAAAATTTTTTATCCAAAAAAACTCAAATTAAATGTTATGAAGTTAAATCTTTAAATTTACGATCATTATTGAAAATTCAAGTCAATTATCACCAAGTTGGTTCAGACAGAATTGTTAATGCAATAAGTTTAAAAAATAACAATGATAATTTTATTATTTTAGATTTTGGAACCGCAACTACTTTTGATGTTTTAATTAAAGACACTTATAAAGGTGGCATAATAGCACCTGGCATTAAATTATCCTTAAATACTCTAACAGATCGCGCGTCCCTTATTCCCCAAATTAATTTAAATAAGATCAAAAAAGTTATTGGTGTGGATACAATTTCAGCAGTTAGATCAGGTTTTTTTTGGGGTTATGTAGGTTTAATTAATAACCTTATTGATTTAATTAAGAAAGAGACTGGAAAGTCCTTCAAAATAGTATTTACCGGTGGATTATCTAATCTATTTAAAAATTCTATAAAAGCAAAAGTAAAATATAATAAAGAAATTACAGTAAAAGGTTTAATAAAAATTTCTAAATTGATTAAATAAAATGAAAGACGAATTATTATTTTGCCCATTAGGTGGATCTGGTGAAATCGGTATGAATATGAATTTATTTGGTTATGGTCAACCCGGAGATCATAAATGGATCATTGTTGATATCGGTGTGACTTTTGCAGATGATACGTTACCAGGTATTGATTTAATTTATCCAGACCCAGGTTTTATTATTGAAAAAAAGAATAATTTATTAGGAATTATTTTAACACACGCACATGAAGATCATATAGGTGCAATTGCTTATTTGTGGCCTCAACTAAAATGTAAAATTTTCGCAACTCCATTTACGTCATTACTTGTTAAAGAGAAATTTAAAGAAAAACATATTGATATAACAAAAGATTTAATAGTTGTTGAACTAAATGGTAAAATTTCTCTGAAACCTTTTGATGTAGAATATATTACTTTAACACATTCTATATTAGAGCCCAATGGTCTTAGAATAGAAACACCCGCTGGTGTAATATTACATACAGGTGATTGGAAAGTAGATCCGAGCCCTTTAATTGGTGAAGATATAAATATAAAGAGATTAAAAGAAATTGGCAAGGAGGGTGTTTTAGCCATGATCTGTGACTCAACGAATGTTTTTAGTGCTGGGAGATCTGGTTCTGAATTAGATGTTAGAAAAAGTTTGCTTAATATTATGAGCAGATTAAAAAAAAGAATTATTATAACCTCTTTTGCATCAAATGTTGCAAGAATGGAAACAGCATTTTATTGTGCTGAAAAAACAGGTAGAAAGATCTCTCTGGTAGGACGTTCAATGCATCGAATTTATAAAGCTGCTAGACAATGCGGATATTTAAAAAAAGTTATCGAGCCTATTGATCCAAGAGAAGCAAAAAATTTTTCAAGAGAAAAGATTGTATATTTGTGCACCGGTAGTCAAGGAGAGCAAATGGGGGCGATGATGAGAATTTCTAGCTACATTCACCCAGATGTATATATAGAACAGGGAGATGCTGTAATATTTTCTTCCAAAATTATTCCTGGAAATGAAAAAAAGTTATATAAATTGCATAATCAACTAGTAAAAGATGGAATAGAGGTAATTTCTGAAGAAACTGACTTTGTTCATGTTTCAGGACATCCTAATCGAGAAGATTTAAAAGATATGTATGAATGGATTAAACCAAAATGTGTCATCCCAGTTCATGGTGAACACAGACACATGATTGAGCATATAAATTTTGCAAAAGAAATGCAAGTTCCTTACCCTCTTCAAGTCCAAAATGGAGATATAGTTAAACTTTATCCAGGTGAAATCCCTGAAGTATACGATAAGGCTCCAAGTGGAAAATTATATTTAGATGGAAATATTAGTGTTGAAGAAGACTCTGAGTCAATTAAAGACAGAAAAAATTTGGGTGCCAATGGTTACTTAGAAGTTACTATTATGATTACCTCCAAGGGAAATATTCATGGTAGTCCTATATTAACTTTTAGAGGATTACCAGTTTATGATCGAGAGGAATTTATATATGGTTTAGAAGAGGAAATAGATAAAACAACAAAATCTTATAAGCTAGGGAATAAACAACAAGAATTTAATTTGATCGAGGCTCTTAAAATTGCTTGTAGAAAATTTTCAAATAATAAAATTGGAAAAAAGCCTTATACAAATATTAATCTTGTAAAAATTTAATGAGTCCCACTGGTCTAATTATAATATATATAATTATTTGGTGGATAACTTTTTTTGCTATTTTACCAATTGATGTAAATCGAATTAAAGTAATTAAAATTGATGGAGAGGACCCCGGGTCTCCAGAAAATCCAAGAATAATAAAAAAATTTATTTATTGTACGGTAATAACATCTATCATTTTCATAATAATTTATTTATTAATAAAATTTGAGTATTTAAATTTAAGAAATTTAATTAGTTAAAATGCATATATCAAAATTACTTATACCAATTTTAAAAAATAACTCCTCTGAAGCTACGATTAAATCCCATCAGTTAATGCTAAGGGTTGGGATGATAAAACAATCCTCGGCCGGTATTTATTCTTGGCTACCTCTCGGGTTAAAGATAATGAAAAAAATTGAGCAAATAGTAAGAGAAGAACAAAATAAAATAGGTGCACAAGAAATCTTAATGCCCACTATACAGCCAAGTGAAATATGGAAAGAAAGTGGTCGTTATGACGATTATGGTCAAGAAATGTTGAGAATTAAAGATCGTCAAAATAGAGATATGTTGTATGGACCTACAAATGAAGAACTAGTAACTGATATATTTCGTAGTTTAGTTAAATCATATAAATCTTTACCTCAACTACTGTACCATATTCAATGGAAATTTAGAGATGAAATGAGACCACGATTTGGAATTATGAGATGCAGAGAGTTTTATATGAAAGATGCTTATTCATTTGATCAAAATGATGAACATGCGCTTTATTCATATAATAAATTTTTTTTATCTTATTTAAAAACATTTAAAAGATTAGAACTAACAGCTATTCCAATGGCAGCAGACACTGGACCAATAGGCGGAAATCTCTCTCATGAATTCATAATTTTAGCTGAGACTGGTGAAAGTAAAATATTTGCAGATAAAAGAATTTTTGAATTAGATTATAGTGATACTTCTTTGGAAAAAAAATCACTAGAGACTCTAAGAAAAAAATATGACCAATATTATTCCGTGACTGATGAAAAATTTAATAAAAAAGAGTTTGAAAAAAACGTTTCTGAGGAAAATAGATTGATAACTAAAGGTATTGAGGTTGGACATATATTTTATTTTGGTGATAAATACTCAAAACCCATGAATGCATCAGTTGATTTACCAGGTGGTATGAAACAATTTGTGAAAATGGGTTCTTATGGAATCGGTGTTTCAAGACTTGTAGCTGCAATTATCGAAGCCAAATACGATGACAAAAATGAAATTATGAAATGGCCTTTATCAGTTGCTCCTTATGATTTAGCGCTAATACCCATGTATAATAAGAATGACAATTCAGCTTTAGAAAAAGCTAATAATATTTATTTAGAATTAAAAAAAAATAACATAGATGTATTAATTGATGATAGTGATGAAAATTTTTCATCAAAGATTAAAAAAATGAATTTAATTGGTTGTCCATTTCAAATAATTATTGGCAAAAAGTCTGAAAGAGATTTTTTTGAATTTAGAGAAATAAATAAAAATACCGAAAATTTATCGCTAAATAATATAATTGAAATAATAACTAAACAAAAAAAAAATTGATTTCTATTTTAGAAAAAGAAATTACATTTAGATTTTTAAAAGCCAGAAAAAAAGATGGTTTTTTAAATGTCATATCTATTTTTTCATTTATAGGAATTAGCCTGGGTGTGGCTGTTTTAATAATTGTAATGTCAGTAATGAATGGTTTCAGAACTGAGTTAATCAATAAAATTGTGGGTTTTAATGCTCATATAAGTGTAAAGCCTTATGAAAAGGATATAGACACAAATAAATTAAATAACCCTAACCTAGTATTAATTTCTAAAAAATTAATGTTCACTAATTCTGGTGAGGCAATTATTTTTAAAAACAATTCTTCAAAAGGAATTATTTTAAGAGGATACGATAACAATGATTTTTATAAACTAGATATGATTCAGAAAAATAATTATAAGGGTAGTAATGATCAATTATTGAAAAATAATATATCAATTGGTAAAGAATTAAGTTTTAGCCTAGATCTTAAAATTGGAGATAATATCACTTTAATGTCTCCAGTAGGCATCGAGACAATTGTTGGAAATTTACCAAAACAAAAAGTTTTTACTGTGATCTCTATTTTTGATAGTGGCCTAGCTGATTTTGATAACAATATTGCATTTATTAATATTGAAACATTAGAGGAGTTTTTTAATTTTAATAAAAAAGATAGATATTTAGAAGTATATTTAAAAAATCCCTCTAATATTGAGGTTCAAAAATTAAATGTTCAAAAAATTTTTGATGACGAATATGTTTATAGTTGGTCGGATATGAATAGTTCATTATTCTCTGCTTTAAAAGTTGAGAGAAATGTCATGTTTATAATATTATCATTAATTATAATAGTAGCTGCATTTAATATTATTTCTGGTTTAACTATTTTAGTAAAAAACAAGACTAAAGATATAGCAATTCTAAAATCTATCGGGATTTTAAATAAATCAATTATTAAAATATTTTTTTTAATAGGCGTTATTATTGGTACTTCTGCTACAATTTTTGGAATATTTATAGGTGTTATTTTTTCTTTTTACATAGAAAATTTGAGAAAATTTTTAAGTAACGTTTTTAATATAAGTTTATTTCCTGAAGAAATTTATTTTCTTAATCAAATGCCATCAGAAATAAATATTAATTCAATAGCTTTAATTGCACTCTGTTCAATATTTATTACAATTATCGTTTCAATTTTCCCAGCTTTTAAAGCTGCAAAGTTAGACCTTATCAAAGCATTAAAATATGAATAATTTTTTACGTTTAGAAAAGATTTCGAAAAATTTTGGTTCAAATAAAAAAATTAAAGTCTTGAACGACTTGACCTATAGTTTTGATAAGGGAAAAATATATTCAATAATAGGTCCATCTGGGTCTGGTAAATCAACATTATTAAATATCCTGTCATTAATTGATAGGCCAACCAATGGAATAATCAAATTTTATAATAAACAAATTAATTTTAATCAATCAGATGATAATGACATATTTAGAGCTAATAAAATTGGAATTATTTATCAACAGAATAATTTATTGTCTGATTTTACTGCATTGGAAAACGTTTATTTGGCAGCCTTGGCAATTGGAAATAATAAGAAATTAGCACTGTTAAAAGCTAAAGACATTCTTAAAAAAGTTGGGTTGGCTAATAGAATAGAACATTTCCCATCCCAACTGTCAGGTGGAGAAATTCAAAGAGTGGCTATTGCAAGAGCACTAATAAATAATCCTGAAATTATTCTTGCTGATGAACCAACGGGAAGTTTGGATTTAAATACAGCAAAAGAAGTTTTTGAACTGATTATAAATCTCAAAATGGACAATAGATTAATAATATTTGTGACCCATAATAGATTCTTTGCCAATAAATCAGATTGTATACTTGAAATGGTTGATGGTAATATAAAAAAGTTAAATGTCTAAGTCATTTGTTCAAGCTTTTAATCACTTAAAAATTCATTCACAATATTCTGTATGTGAAGGTACAATTAAAATAGATTTTCTTAAAGAATTTTCAAAAGAAAATAAAATTAAATCATTAGGATTGTGTGATACTTCAAATTTATCTGGTGCTTTAGAGTTCTCAGAAAAAATATCAAAAGCAGGAACACAACCTATAATAGGAACTCAAATAAATTTCAAAGTTGAGGGTGAAATTGGTTTATTACCATTGTTTGCTTTAAATGAGATTGGTTATAAAAAAATAATTGAATTATCTTCCTTATCTTATCTTGAAAATAAAGAATTATCAGTATCTTGTTTAGAATTTAACAAACTTTTAGAAGAACCAAGTGGACTAGCAATATTTTCAGGAAATATAACTGGATTATTTGGCAAACTTTTTGAAAAACGTAAATTAGTAGAAATTGAAGAATTGTTTAAAAAATTAAAAAAAATTTATGGAGATTTTTTTTATTTAGAAATTCAACGTCACGGAGATTTTAATGAAAGCGATTATGAAAAATTTATTTTAGAAAAATCTATTAAGTTAGAAATTCCTATAATTGCTACTAATGAAGTTTATTATATTTATAAAGATATGTATGAAGCTCACGATGTATTAATTTGTATTAGAAATAAATCTTATCTTAATGAAAAAAATCGAATTAAATTTACGGATCAACATTATTTAAAAAGTGATTTAGAAATGTTTGAGCTTTTCAAAGACTTGCCAGAAGCTCTAGAAAATAATTATAATTTTCCTTTAAGGTGCTGCTTTAGACCTTTATTTTCAAAGCCTATATTGCCAAATATTAGCAATAACAAAGATAAAACTGCTGACGAAATTTTAAAAAAGGACTCTATCGATGGACTTATTGCAAAATTTAAAAAGTTTTTTAATCTTCAAATTCAAGATCTAGAATTAAATGATTTATTTTTAAAATATAAAGATCGTTTAAACCACGAACTTAGTATTATTATAAAAATGAAATACGCTAGTTATTTTTTAATAGTTGCAGACTACATAAAATGGGCAAAAAATAACGCTATACCAGTTGGTCCAGGTCGTGGATCAGGAGCAGGTTCTTTGGTTGCATGGTGCTTATCTATTACAGATGTTGATCCTATTAAATTTAATTTAATCTTTGAAAGATTTCTAAATCCAGATCGAATATCAATGCCTGATTTTGATATTGATTTCTGTGAAGAAAAAAGAGACCTTGTTTTTGATTATCTAAAAAAAAAATATAAAGATAGTGTTGCTCATATTATTACTTTTGGAAAATTAAAAGCACGAATGGTAATAAGAGATGTTGGCAGAGTATTAGGATTTCCTTATGGATTTGTTGATAATATATCCAAAATGATCCCTTTTGATCCGTCACGACCGCAAAGTTTGTCAGAATGTATTGCTGGAGAGCAAAGACTTAAAACACTAATTAACGAGGATCCTAGAATCAAAAAATTAACCGATATATCCCTAAAGCTTGAGGGTTTAAATCGAAATGTTGCTACACATGCTGCGGGAGTTGTAATTGCAGATAGAAAATTAACAGAAGTAGTTCCCCTTTATAAAGACTCATCCTCAGATCTTTTATTGCCATCAACTCAATTTGATATGTATTCTGCAGAAAATGCTGGACTAATAAAATTTGATTTATTAGGACTAAAAACTTTAACTGTTATTAATAATACTCAAAAATTAATTCAAAAAAAAAAAAAAGATTTTAATATTGAAAACATTAGTTATGAAGATCAAAATGTCTTTAAATTATTATCTAGTGGTCATACAATAGGTTTGTTTCAAGTTGAAAGTGCAGGAATGAGAGAGGCATTGTTGCAAATGAAGCCAAACCATATCGAGGATATTATTGCACTTGTTGCACTCTATCGACCCGGACCAATGAACAATATTCAAGTTTATAACGATTGTAAACATGGTAAACAAAGGCCTGATTATCTCCATCCATTTTTAGAAGAAATTTTGAAACCAACTTATGGTGTAATTATTTATCAAGAACAAGTGATGCAAATCGCTCAAAAACTATCTGGTTTTACTGCAAGTCAGGCTGATTTACTTAGGTTAGCAGTAGGAAAAAAAAAGAGAGATGAATTAGAAAAACAAAAACAAAGTTTTATTACTGGAGCTGTTAATAATGGAATTGCTAAAGATGTTGCAGCAGAAATATTTTTGAAGATTGAACCTTTTGCTCAATATGGTTTTAATAAAAGTCATGCAGCAGCATATGCAATAATTTCATATCAGACTGCTTTTTTAAAAACTTATTTTCCAAAGGAATTTATAGCTGCATCGATGACAATGGATTTATCAAATCAAAATAAATTAAGTGAATTTTATGATGAATTAAAACGATTAAAAATAGAACTTGTTAGACCCAATATTAATGAATGTTTTGGTGATTTTGTAACGGATAATGAAAAATTTTATTACGGCCTTGCAGCAATTAAGGCTGTTGGTTATGAGGCTATTTCAAATATAGTTAATGAAAGAATTAAAAATGGAAAATTTAAATCTATAAATGATTTTATAAAAAGGGTAAACCCCAAAGATATAAATAAACTTCAATTAGAAGGATTAATAAAAGCTGGTGCCTTTGATACTATTTGTACAAATAGAAAGTCTATATTTAATTCAGTACCCAGCCTTATTTCCAAAGCAAAATTTTTTTTCGATAATAAAATTGTAAATCAAAATAATCTTTTTGTTGATGAGGATTATTTTGAAAATGAAATTATAGAAAATATTGAAGATTGGAATTTTGAAGAAAGACTTTCAAAAGAATTTGAGTCTATTGGTTTTTTTATTTCTGACCATCCTCTAAATCAATTTAAGGATATTTTTGATGATTATAAAATTATTGATTATAATAAATTTAATTCATCCGAGGATATTATTGCAACAAATATTGCTGCAACTCTGTTAAAAATTCAAGAACGTAAAACTGGAAAAGGAAATTCTTATGCAGTTTTAAAATTAACAGATTTAACAAGTGTGTTTGAACTATTTATTTTTTCAGAAGTTTTAGAAAAAAATCGTCAACTCTTGGTTGAAGGAGACTCTTTTATATTAACATTAGCTAAAACCAGCAGTGCTGATAATAATAGACTTAGAAGAATAAATGTTCAAAAAATAGCTTCTTTAAAAGAACTGTTTAATAATCCAATAAATGAAGTGACATTTGAATTAAGATCTTGTTCTCAACTAAATGAAATATACGAAATATTAACAAAAGATGGAAACACTAAAATTAACATTGAGTTAAAAGAAAATAATCAAAATTTTATATTTCATTTAAAAAATAATAGAAATTTAGACAGAAAGTTGATTAATCTTCTTAGAAATAAGGAAATTTATGCAAAAATTAATTAATTTACGCTTGTTATATTTGTATAATATTTGTAAATAGAGGCTGTTTATAATTAATACGCACACAGCCACTGGTTATATTACTACATTAGTAGTTATATACCTCCGGTCCTTAGTTGGAAAGTGCTGTGGAGGCTAAACCGGAAAAAAGTAAATGAATGTACCAAAAGTATCAATAGAACAACTGCTAGAAGCTGGTGTTCATCTAGGTCATAAAACCTTGAGATGGAATCCAAAAATGAAAAAATATATTTTTGGCAAAAGAGATTCTATTCATATTATTGATTTAACGCAGACCTTAGAACTAATTACAATAGCATTAGAAAAAATTTATAACACAATAATAAACAATGGCAAAATTTTGTTTGTGTCTACAAAAAAACAAGCGTCAGAAGCTATCGCAGAAGTTGCAAAAGAAACTGATCAATTTTTTGTAAATTATAGGTGGTTAGGTGGAATGTTAACGAACTGGAATACGATTTCAAACTCTATTGATAAACTCAAACAATTGGAATTAGATTTAGTAGCCGAAAATAGAGGTTTTACAAAAAAAGAGCTTTTAAAAATGAGTATCAAAAAAGATAAATTACAAAGATCTTTAGGTGGTATAGCAGAAATGAAAAAAATTCCTGATTTAGTTTTTATTATCGATACAAACTATGAGTCTCTTGCAATCGCGGAGTCTTCAAAATTAGGTATTCCAATAATCGCTATATTAGACAGCAACTCAAACCCTGATGGTATTGATTTTCCAATTCCTGGAAATGATGATGCTCGAAGAGCGATTGATCTTTATTGTAATTTAGTAAAACAAACAATTATTAATGCAAAAAAAACAATTCCTGTTCCACAGGTAGAAACAAAAAAAATTTCAGAAAAATTAAGAGAAAAAAAAGTTCCTAAGACACTTCAGGAATTAGATAGAGAAAAATTAGATAACAAATTTTCTAAAGAAGTTATCGAGTCTCTAAATTAAAATGAGTACCGTAGAACAAGTCAAAAAACTTCGAGAAGCAACAGGAGCAGGTTTTAAAGATTGTAATTTAGCTATTAAAGAATCAGGTGGTGATCTTGAAAAAGCTGCTGAAATCTTAAGGGTGAAAGGAGCATCTAAAGCATCAAAAAAAATGTCCAGAGATGCCAAAGACGGTGTTATTGCAGTAAGTGGAGATGAAAACAAAACTTCAATAATTGAAGTAAATTGTGAAACTGATTTTGTTGCCAAAAACAGCGATTTTATAAACTTTGTTAAAGAGTTAAGTTTATTAAACCACCAAAATAGCTCAAATATTAAAAATTTAAAAAATTCTATTATGAAAAACGGAGATAATGTCGAAAATAACCTATTAGCATTAATAGCTAAAATTGGAGAAAAAATTAGCATTGGTAAAGCAAAAACTATAGAAAATAATAACTCTATAAATTTTCATTATTTACACAGTGTTGTTAAAGACAACTTAGCAAAATTAGCGGTTATAGTTTCATTACAAACAAAAAATAAATCTGATGCTCTAAAATCTTTTGGCAAACAATTATCAATGCATATAGCGGCTTCAAATCCATTGGCTTTGGAGTCGAATTTAATTGATCAATCAATTTTAGATAAAGAACAAGAACTCGTTACAAAAGAATTAAAAAATTTGAATAAACCTGAAGATATAGTAAAAAAAATTAGCATTGGTAAAATCAATAAATTTAAAGAGGAAAATGCTCTTTTAACCCAAGCTTGGGTGATGGAACCAAAAAAAAAAGTTAAAGATATTTTAAAAGAACTTTCCATAAGTGATTTAAAAATTAATGATTTTTGCCGTTTAAAAATCGGAGAGTAGATGTTTACTGAAAAATCTTATAGTTTAAAAATGGATAAAGCTATTGATGTTTTTGTTAAAGAATTATCCTCATTACGAACCGGCAGAGCAAACTCAGCGATGTTGGATATGGTTAAGGTTGAATTATATGGTCAAATGATGCCAATCAATCAATTAGCTAGTATTACTACTCCAGAACCCAGAATAATAAATATACAAGTTTGGGATCAAAATAATGTAACATTAGTTGATAGTGCCATTAAAAAATCTGAGTTAGGATTAAATCCCCAAATTAATGGTAACCTAATTAGATTGCCGATACCAGAACTCAATGAACAAAGAAGAACTGAATTAAAAAAATTAATTAAAGTAATCGCTGAAAAATGCAAAATTGCCATTAGAAACGTTAGAAGAGATGCTAATGAAGAACTAAAAAAAATTTTAAAATTAAAAGAAATTACTGAGGACGATGAAAAAAAATACGAAAAAAATATACAAGTGTTAACAGATAATCATATAAAAATTGTCGATGAGAAAGTATCTTTAAAAGAGAAAGAAATAATGACTATATGAATCCATTAAACCATGTAGCCATTATTATGGATGGGAATGGCAGATGGGGTTTGGAACATTTTAAATCAAGAAACAAGGGTCATAAGGAGGGAATAAATACAATTGAAAAAATTATAAGAGAAACAATTAAGAATAATATAAAATTTTTAACTCTCTTCGCTTTTTCAACAGAAAATTGGAAAAGACCTAAAAAAGAAATTAAATTTTTATTTAGGTTACTTGAATACTTCTTAAAAAAAAAAATTCATATTTTTGTTAAAGAAAATATCAAATTAAAAGTAATAGGAAAAAAATTATTTAATAAAAAATTAGATAAAATTATCAATTCTTGTGAAAGTAAAACTAAAAATTTTACAAGGCTTCAAATTAATTTAGCTTTGAATTATGGTTCAAAAACAGAAATAATTGATGCTGTTAAATTATTAAATAAAAAGAAAATAAAAATCACTGAAAAAAAAATTTCTGAAAATTTGTACACAAAAAATATACCAGATCCTGATCTACTAATTCGTACCGGAAATACACATAGATTAAGTAATTTTTTATTATGGCAACTATCTTATACCGAGATTTTTTTTGTTAAAAAATTATGGCCAGACTTTAATGAAAAGGATTTTAAAAAAATAGTGAACCTATTCAGAAACTCAAAGAGAAATTTTGGAAAAATATGAATATTAATAATTTTGTCAAAAGATGCATAACGTCTTTTTTATTACTTATACTTCTAGCATTCATGTTTTATTCTAATTTTGTACTAACTGCGACCTTAATTTTATTTTGTATTTTGGCGTGGTTTGAGATTAGACAATTATCTTTAAAAATTTTTAAAAAAAAAATCTATCTTTTATTTTTTAACACTTTTTTTTTGGTTTATTTTTTTATATTTTTCATATTTATTTACTATGTATTAATAAAAGAAAATTTTATTCAAGATTATAGGCTTTTCATTTTCTATTCTATATTGATTTCTATTTTTAGTGATATCGGAGGATACATAATTGGAAATATATTTAAAGGAAAAAAGTTAACTAAAATTAGTCCAAATAAAACTATTTCAGGTTCAATTGGTTCCTTTTTTTTTCCAATTAGCTTAATACCTTTTTTTATTGGCGAATTTCAAAATATAAGTTTAAATTATTTAGTTATATCAACATTTGTAATTTCATTTATATCTCAAGCGGGAGATTTATTTTTTTCATATTTAAAAAGGTTAGCCAAAATCAAAGATATTTCTAACATCTTACCAGGCCATGGAGGCATAATCGATAGAACCGATGGTATTATTTTTTCAATTCCTTCAGGTTTTTTTATTTTAAACTTATATTAAATTATAGATGAAAAAAAAAATCGCAATTCTAGGATCAACAGGTTCAATAGGTAAATCCTTAATTAAAATTCTTAAAAAAGATATAAACAAATATGAAATAAATCTTTTATCAGCAGATAAAAATTATAAAGAATTATTAAAACAGGCAAAAATTTTTAATGTAAAAAATTTAATTATTACTGACAAGAAAAGCTATTTAATATTAAAAAGAAAAATTAAGAACAATCAAATAAATATTTTTAATAATTTTAACTACATAAATAAAATTTTAAGCAGTCGTATGGATTATACTATGAGTGCTATTTCTGGATTGCAAGGCTTAGACCCCACTATTAAAATAATTAAGTATTCAAAAAACATCGCAATTGCTAATAAAGAGGGAATAATTTGTGGATGGCATTTACTTGAACGTGAGTTGAAAAAAAACAAGACAAAATTTATACCCGTTGACTCTGAACATTTTTCTATCTGGTATGCTTTAAATGGAATTCAACATGATAAAATAAAAAAAGTCTATTTGACCGCATCTGGTGGGCCACTTATTAATTATTCATTAAATAAAATCGCGAATGTATCAGTTGCAAAAGTTTTGAAGCATCCCAATTGGAAAATGGGAAAAAAGATATCTGTAGACTCTGCCACAATGATGAATAAAGTTTTTGAAATAATCGAAGCTAAAAATATATTTAAAA
>Ga0194133_10000822_pt1 | contig 58962 bp, 57 predicted proteins | sample TA2KigOf40mmetaG_FD_155448 | JGI IMG/M metagenome (GOLD analysis project Ga0194133, IMG submission 155448) | Freshwater microbial communities from Lake Tanganyika, Tanzania - TA2015055 Kigoma Offshore 40m | ecosystem: Environmental > Aquatic > Freshwater > Lake | place: Tanzania: Lake...
GCCCGACTTAGCAAAGTTACTAAAAGTCGATGAGATTCGTTCCACTAAATCCGAATTGGTTGCTCTCGAGATAGATCTAGATACGGCTCCGGCTGATGCAATCGATGTGTATCTAAGGTTGCACCTACTTTCACATAGAATCATAAAACCGCACGGAGCTTCATTAGAAGGAATTTTTGGACTTCTAAATAACGTTGTCTGGACTTCGCAAGGCCCAGTGGCAGTTTCAGACTTTCAGCAAGTTAAAGAGACCTATCAAGCGCAAGGAATCACTTTTACTGTTTTTAGTGTCGATAAGTTTCCTCGAATGATTGATTATGTTATTCCAGAGGGTGTTCGAATTGCAGATGGCGATCGAGTGAGACTTGGGGCTCATCTGGCAAGTGGCACAACTGTTATGCATGAAGGGTTTGTTAACTTCAATGCTGGCACCTTGGGCACATCTATGGTCGAGGGTCGAATCTCTGCTGGAGTGGTAGTGGGCGAAGGTTCGGATATCGGTGGCGGTGCTTCGATAATGGGAACGCTCAGTGGGGGCGGAAAAGAAGTAATAAGTATTGGAAAGAAAACTCTTCTCGGCGCTAACTCCGGTATCGGCATCTCCCTCGGTGATAACTGTGTGGTTGAAGCTGGGATTTACGTTACCGCTGGTTCAAAGGTGAGACTTCCTGATGGTAAAACGGTTAAGGCTCGAGAACTATCCGGAGTAAACGGTGCGCTCTTCCGCCGCAATTCAACTGATGGGGCGCTTGAACTTCTTCCCAGAGCGGGAGATTGGGGCGGTTTAAATAACATGCTCCATAGCAATTAATTTCGGTAAATTTCTTCAGGATTAACCCAATCCTGGTGGAACCAAAATTTCTTGTAACTCGGTAACTCTTACCTTACCGGTGAGAATTTGAGCTAACTCATTTCGATCGAATATCCAAGTTGAGGGAAGATTTACCCGCGAACGAAATATCTCGCCAGTTAGCGTACTTCTAGATCCAGTTAGCGAGAAAGCGGTGACTTGAGAAATACTGCCAGTTGTTGTCTTTGCATCGAACGATAATCGAATTACATCAGGCAACTTAAAAGCTTGGGCAACAGTGTTCTGAGGTACAAATCTTGTCCACGCCGCAAATCTAGGATTTATCTTTGGATTTTGGCTCCATGGATCTTGGACGCCCTGCAGGTAAGAAGCTTCAGATCCCCAAACTTCTTTTATATTCTGGGTCTTGCCACCACTTGATGAGAAATAGAAAGCATTGATTGGCTTTCCATTCAAAACAATAACTAGAGAGTTGTCGGCATCGATAAAGGTACGGTTAACTGCTTCTCGCCAGCGCACCCCATAGATTGCCTCTGTTTCTTTGGAAAAACCAACAAAATTCTGGTCAACTGTCGTGCTGTAGATATTGCAATCACATTCAGTTCGTATCCGAGACAATTTATTTAGGGCATATGTTCGAGCGGCAATTACCTGGGCTTCGAGTGCGGCGGGCGGCCAAGAAGAGGGAACCTCGCCTATTCCGTAGAGATACTCATCATGCAGGCGCAGCGTCGTCGTTACTGCTAAATAGGAGGTTAGCGGAGTGCTAATGCTCTTTATTGTTATCTGCCCATACTTGTAGCGACCGCTTTTATCACCACTTTTCATTGCCATGACAGATTGTGGGTCCCATCGAATTGTCCACGCTTTATCGCCAGGGATAGAATCAAATTTTGCTGTGGGTGAAGCTAGAAATGGAATTACTTGTCCACCGAGATTTGTAAACGATGCGGTCACGGTTCCGTCATATTGTCCAAAAGGTGCTGGATTCTCAGCTAGAGGAATATCCCCTTGAAAGAGAGCAAAAGTTCCCACACCTTTCTCTAGTGAAAGGTTTGCTGTTGCAGTTTGGTTTGCAATATTTACTCTAATCAATGTGTTATCGGGATAAGGGGCGAGTTGAGTTCCCGGATAGTAATAAGCGAGAATTTCAGCAGCAGTTTTCCCTTCTAATGCAAGACCACGCGCTCCGATCTGGCTCATACCGACTCCGTGTCCATATCCAGTTCCTTCAAATTGAAATTCTCTAGGAATTAGATCTGAGGAGTTTGCGGGCACGGCATTAAGGGTAAGCACAAGCGCCAAGATAAATATGCAAATCTTCCTCATACTAATTAGAGTACCTGAGCGCGGCTTAATTATTTGGAAATCAAAGTGCGTGGTGAAGAGATGAAACCAAATCCCCAGGAAAAATGCATGATTATCAGAACAATTGGAAGTCTCACTCTTTCGGGCCAAGTCCTACCTAGATTGACTGCCGCTAATGTGATTACAACTAAATAACCTAATGGAGCTATCCAGAACAAAGGATTTAGAAAAATTGCTAGCGGAATTGCAATCGCATGAATCGCTAGATTTATCGGAGGCGCAAGATATCTAGCGTTAGTTGAACCCTTATGGTGTCTAAGAACAGCATGCCTCCAGCGACCGTATTGAAAATATTGAGAAGCAAGTTCTTTAGCGCTCTTCCTTGGTCGATAAGTAACTTTCAAACTTGGATCAAACCAAATAACACCGCCGGCTTTTCGCAGACGAAAGTTCATTTCCCAATCTTGAGCTCTTGTAAATCTTGGGTCATAGCCACCAATAGCCTCGATTGCACTTCGCTTAAATACTCCAAGATAGACCGTGTCGGTACTTCCCGATTTACCGCCGGTGTGAAAACGCGCAGGTCCAACACCGATTTTAGAGCGCATAGCTATTGCCACAGCTCTTTGAAATGGCGAAATGCCTTCGGCGGCCATCACGCCGCCGACATTTACGGCACCGGTTTCGTTTAATATTTCTACCGCGCGACGAATATAACCAGGGGATATTTCGGAGTGTCCATCAACGCGGACGATGATTTCATTTTTTGTTGCTGCAATTGCACTGTTTAGCCCATCTGGAGTTCGTCCTAAGGGATTATCAATTACTCGTATTCGCGAATCCTTCGTGAGTGATTTTGCTATTTCTAAAGTCCCATCTTTCGATGGGCCTACTGCAATCGCAATCTCTATCGCTCCGGGATAACCAGAATCTAATATCGCCGAGATTGCTGACTTCAGATGTGCTGCCTCGTTAATCACGGTAAGGATTACCGATACGCCCGGCCAGCCGTGGGCGGATTCACTCGGCGAATTCGCAGGAAACATAACAGTCAAACGCTATCGCCTCACTACGCTTATCGCGTGAAAACAGGTCGCGCAATCCGTTTTTTTACCATTCTCTCGATCTCCATTGTTGCGCTATCTACTATTTCTTGGATTGGTCTTGGCCGAATCACGGCGGCGATTCCCAAAAGTGATGTCTTTGGTGATTTAAAGGATCGACCTAAAAAAGCTTCATCCGCCGTAAATTATCTAATCGTTGGCTCCGATACTCGCGAAGGATTGACGAAAGCTGAAACAAAGCGATTGCGAGTGGGCACCACAAAAGTCGCCGCTGGCAAGCGATCCGACACGATGCTTCTAGTACATATCTCCAAGAAGCGAGATAAAGCAGCCATCATCTCAATCCCGAGAGATTCATTCGCATATATTCCGCCGCATATATCCATAAATACAGGAAATCAAATTCCTGGTACTTACTCCAAAATAAATTCAGCTTATAACTGGGGTGGCGCTCCACTTTTAATTCAAACTTTCGAAGAGATGTCTGGTCTTCGAATTGATCATTATGTAGAGATTAACTTTGTTGGTTTTGTCAGAATGGTAGATGCTTTGGGTGGCGTTGAAATCTGCACGAAGAAAGATATAGATGATCCGAAGAGTCATCTTGTTCTTCCTGCGGGCAGACATGTATTGGATGGAATCGATTCATTAAAGTATGTCCGAACCAGAACTTTTGATGGACTCGGTGATCTAGGAAGAATGAAACGCCAACAGGAATTTGCAGGTGCAATGTTGAGAAAAGCTACTAGTGCCGGCGTTTTGCTAAATCCAATTAAATTAATTGATTTTGTAAATTCGTCTCTTGCTAGCGTCACCACGGATACTGATCTCTCACAAGGAGATTTACTCACACTTGCTAAACAACTTCGCAATCTATCGGCAAGCAGCGTCAGAACTTTGACAATCCCTCTCAAGTATTACAACTACAATAAGAATGGCGTTACCGCCTCCGTCCTATGGGACCCAGAGCTAGCGCCGCAACTCTTTGAGAAGATTAAGAACGATGAAGCGCTAGTTGAATATGCCAGCCCGGACTCTTCAGCTCCGCCAAAACCTGTAGACAAATTCGATACCCGCACCGCAGCTGATAACCCCTGCCAAGCTGGCTAGGTACAGTTACTTCATGAAGATATCTGTGATTGGCACAGGCTATCTTGGCGTAACTCATTCGGCTGCCCTCTCTTCTCTTGGTTTCGAAGTTATCGGAATCGATATTGATAAAGAAAAAATCTCCTCACTAAAAAGTGGCTTGGTTCCTTTCTTTGAACCTGGCTTGCAAGAACTAGTTGAAAACGAGCTGAAAAGTGGCCGGCTTCTCTTCACCGATGATTTTTCACAGGCAAGTGATTGCGAAATTCATTTTATTTGCGTGGGTACTCCACAAAGAAAAGATTCTCTAGCGGCTGATTTGCAATATGTAGATCGCGCAATTGAAATGATTGGACCGGTAGCGAAACCCAACTCGCTGATAGTCGGTAAATCAACGGTTCCCGTGGGTACAGCAGAACGGCTTGCGAAACGACTCTCGGAATTAAATCCAAATGTAGAGCTTGCTTGGAATCCAGAATTTCTTCGCGAGGGATTTGCAATTGAAGACACTTTGCGTCCAAATAGATTGGTAGTTGGAGTGACTTCTGATCAAGCGGAGGTTAAGTTACGTAAAGTTTACGCATCACTAATTGACGCCGGAATTCCATGGATTCGAGCAGATCTTCCAACTTCTGAGTTGGTCAAGGTCGCAGCTAACTCATTTCTAGCGACCAAAATTTCCTTTATAAATGCCATGGCTGAAATATGTGAGGTTGCCGGAGGCGACGTAACTGTGCTGGCTAAAGCAATTGGATACGACCCACGCATTGGCTCTAAATTCTTACAAGCTGGAATTGGTTTTGGTGGTGGTTGCTTACCAAAGGACATTAGAGCCTTTATGGCTAGATCCGAAGAATTAGGAGCAAAGCAATCACTTGAATTCCTTCGAGAGATTGACTCAATTAATCAACGTGCCAGACAACGTGTAATTGACTTGGTTCGACTAGAGCTCGGAAATGATTTAAAAGGAAAACGAATTGCAATTCTGGGGGCCGCCTTCAAGCCAGATAGTGATGATGTCCGTGATTCGCCGGCGCTCGATATCGCCGAACAAATCTCGCAAGCCGGTGCCGTTGTAACCGTGCATGATCCAAAAGCAATAGGTAACGCAAAGCGTCGTTCCCCCGAGTTAACTTTTGTTGACTCTATTGACTCATGTGTAAAGGATTCAAATTGCATACTTCATTTGACCGAATGGCAGGAATATCGCAACATAGATCCGGTAGCAATATCAAAGAAAGTATCAGAGCAAATCATTATTGATGGCCGAAATGCGCTTGATCGTCAACTGTGGGAAAAATCAGGCTGGAAATTTCGCGGTCTCGGCCGAGCTACTCGTTAACTATTCCTTCTAAGTAATCAATCGCGTGACAGATAGATTCAGTTAAGTCGCCAGGTCCGCTAACGCTCACAAATCCAGAATGTAAAGTGAATTTATGGATTCGATATCTTGGATTGTGGGCAAATAGATGGAGATACGGTCTTTTCATATCGAGGGATGGATCTGCCTCAAAAGTTAAAGTTCGCCAATCATCAATAAAACTTAAACTTTCACCAAGAGGTAGATCATGACTCGCGCGAATTGCATTTTCTAAAATTCCAATTTTTGCAAAATCGATTGTCCATAAAGATTCTTCCGTTATTCCACTCTCGAAATCAATCAATGTGCCTTCTGGGGTAAATCGAAATGTGTAGCTCTGGCCGTGAGGAAGTTTGGGCAATTCGGAATTGACCTTATATTGAAGTTCTTCTTGTTCTGATAATGACAAGGAACTTGAACTAGTCATTAATCTCCCCCGATAACGAGAGTGGTCCGCAGCTCGATATGTGACGATTTGTCGGTGTGGAGAAATTGCACCGGAAATGGAGACGAAGTTGACCTCAAGGGTTCGCCTCTCAACTTTAGATATTTCGATATCTAATCCAAGGCTTTCCGCTACCCCAGGTAGGAGATTTACCAGGCGTGATTGGCAGTTAATCGACTCTGGCATATCATGAAGATACCCCAGATACAATCGCTAGCAAATGCTTCCACGAATCGTCCTGGCCTCAGCTTCACCCTCAAGAGAGAGATTATTGCGAAGCGCCGGGTTAAATCCTGAGGTAAGAGTTAGCGGAATTGATGAAGAAGATTCTAGATATCAAGATTTAACGCCCAAAGAACTAGTCATCGCGCTTTCGATAGTAAAGGCGCACACAGTTCGCAAAGAGATTAGTTTCCCTGCTTTGATAATTGGTTGTGATTCGACCTTTGAATTTGAAGGAAAATCACTTGGTAAACCACTTACCGCAGATATCGCGCAAGAGCGAGCTCGAAAACTTAGTGGAAAATCAGGCTTACTACATACCGGGCACTGCATTATTGATACAACAAATAAAATTGAATTGAGCGATGTTGCGACAACGAGAGTCCATTTTGCGGAAATGACTGATTCCGAAATTAACGAATATGTCTCCACTGGTGAACCGTTAAATGTTGCTGGTGGATTCACTCTAGATGGAATCAGTGCTCCGTTCATTAAAGCAATAGAAGGTGATCCCGCTAATGTAATTGGCCTATCACTTCCCTTGTTGCGGAAAGCTTTGATGGACTTGAGATATAACTGGTTTGATTTTGTGAGCACTAAATGACTCTGTATGCAGCATATGGTTCGAATCTTGATCCAAGACAGATGCTGCAACGCGCGCCTCACTCTCCACATTTAGGAACTGGTTGGCTGCGAGGTTGGCGCCTAACTTTTGGTGGTGAAGAAATCGGATGGGAAGGTGCTGTTGCAACTCTCGCTGAAGATGCCACCGCCAGCGTATTTGTCTCAATCTACGATCTGACTAGACAAGACGAACAAGCGCTCGATGAGTGGAAAGGAGTAACTACCAAGCTTTACTCAAAAATTAGAGTGCGAGTGGATACTTTAAATGGCGCTCAATTATGTTATGTCTATGTTCTTAATTCTTTTGAAGGCGGCACGCCATCAAATCGCTATTTGGAGATCATGATAAGTGCGGCTCTAGAGGCTGGTGCACCCGCTGATTACATCGATACATTGAAAGGATTTGGCGAATCAGAATGATTTCCGCAAATATGCGCGCTGCAGTAATTTCGTGGATTGGGGAGGATCCAGATCCCAAGACGCGTAATCAATTACAGAAATGGCTTGAGGAAGATGCGGTATCTGAAATTGAAAGTTGCTTCCAAGGATTTTTAGAGTTTGGAACTGCCGGGCTTCGAGGCGCGCTCGGACCAGGTCCATCAAGGATGAATCGTGCCGTTGTTACAAGGACGGCTCTTGGACTTGGCAAATTCATGAAAGATCGAAATCTTCGCAGCATCGTGATTGGTCGTGATGCTCGCTATGGATCTGAAGACTTCACTAGAGATACCGCTGAGATTATGAGTGGATTTGGCTTTGCTGTTTATGTCCTTCCCAGGCCCCTCCCAACACCAGTTCTGGCTTTTGCGGTAAAGAAGTTAGGTTGCGATGTGGGTGTAATGGTTACTGCTTCACATAACCCACCGCAAGACAATGGCTACAAAGTTTACTTAGGGGGTCGCGTTGATGGAATTGATTACAACGGTTCTCAAATAATTTCACCAACTGATTCCGCAATCTCAGAAGAAATATCTAAAGCCCCAAATCTAAATCTGGCAAAACGAGGTTTGGACTGGCAGATTGTTGGGGAAGAGCACATCGAAAGCTATATCACTGCTACAGCTTCTTTAATAAATCCTAAAACGCAAATTAAGATTATCTACACCCCCCTTCACGGAGTAGGTAAGGAAATATTGGTAAAAGTTTTCGCACGTGCCGGTCTTGAAGTAAGCCTGGTGAGCGCTCAAGCCGAACCAGACCCAGATTTTCCGACGGTTGAATTTCCAAATCCGGAGGAACCTGGCGCTATTGATTTGTCCCTAAAGTTGGCCGTAGAACAAGATGCCGATTTAGTTATTGCTAATGATCCAGATGCGGATCGCTGCGCTATTGCCATTAAAGATAATGGATGGCGCATGCTTCGAGGCGATGAAGTAGGTGCGCTTCTAGGCGAATACTTAGCAAACAAATATCAAGGCAACTTAGTTTTCGCTAATTCAATAGTCTCTTCATCAATTCTCGAAAAAATTGCGAAGGCTCACCAGATCAAATTTCAGGAAACCCTAACTGGATTTAAATACTTATCAAAAGTAGAAGGTTTGAGATTTGGCTATGAAGAGGCGCTTGGGTATTCAGTAGATCCGGATTCGGTTAATGACAAGGATGGCATCAGCGCAGCTGCAGTTCTCGCTGAGATAGCAGCCGAAAGGAAAAGCACGGGAAGTTCGATATCTGAAATGCTAAATGAGGTCTGGGCTAAGTACGGTTTTCACGGAACCCGACAGGTTTCAATTAGGACTTCTCACGTAAAAGAGATTACGAAGATCATGCAAAGTTTTCGCACTAACCTTCCTAACAAGATTGGTGACTTCAAAGTTACAAAGTTCGATGATCTCGAGCATCCATCAAATGGCTTACCTCCCACAAATGGGGTTCGAATCTGGCTCGATGGGCAATACCGAGTTATCGTGAGACCCAGCGGTACTGAGCCGAAAGTTAAGTGTTATATCGAGGTGGTCACAGAGAATGAAACTGCCGCAAAACCAATTATTGATCAGATCGAACTCGTATTTCGCTCACTTATGAGGGTAGCGTAGGTATATGCGGGATTTAATCGATGGTAGCGAACGCTCGTTACTAACTTTTTTGGAAAATTTACCCGGTGTAGACAAAGTCGGCGCCGATAGTCGGGCAGCAATGTTAGGCACGCGCAGCATTAAGACTTCCAGTAAAGCGATGGCTATTGATTTGGCAATAAGCATGATTGATTTAACAACTTTAGAGGGCGCCGATACGCCAGGAAAAGTTAGATCGTTGGCTGCTAAAGCCGTCCGCCCAGATCCAACTGATTCTTCAGTTCCTAGCGTTGGCGCAATCTGCGTTTACAACGACATGGTAGAAATTGCCCGAAAATATTTAGATGAGTTTGGCGGCTCTCATATTCCAGTTGCCGCAGTCTCTACCGCATTTCCATCCGGAAGAGCTTCAATGGCGGTGAAAGTTCAAGATACTAAAGATGCAATTGCCGCCGGTGCGAGTGAGATTGATATGGTGATAGACCGCGGTGCTTTTCTCTCCGGAAGATTAATGGAAGTGTTTGAAGAGATTAGAGAGATTAAGGAGGTTTGCTCAGATAGCGCTCACTTAAAAGTAATTTTGGAGACTGGAGAACTTGCCACTTACGACAATGTGCGACGCGCTTCTTACCTGGTTATGTTGGCAGGAGCTGACTTCATTAAGACTAGTACGGGAAAGGTTTCTCCAGCAGCGACTCCTTCGGTAGTTCTAGTGATGTTAGAGGCAGTCCGAGACTTCTATCGACTTACCGGCAGGAGAATTGGAGTTAAACCCGCTGGCGGAATCAGAACCACTAAAGATGCCATAAAACAATTAGTCTTGGTAAATGAAACAGCTGGAAGTGATTGGTTGAATCCAAAACTTTTTCGAATCGGAGCCAGTGCGCTATTGAATGATCTGCTGCTTCAACGAATGAAGTTGCGGACTGGCCATTACTCAAGCTCCAATTATGTGACGGTGGATTAATGACGAATTTATTTGAATATGCTCCGGCTCCAGAATCTAGATCTGTTGTAAAAATCGAAAAAGATTACGACTTATTCATTGGTGGCAAGTTTGTCTCAGCTAGCTCTAAGAAGCGCTTAGCTACGATAAATCCAGCTACTGAAGAGATTTTAAGCAAAGTTGCCTTAGCTGATAGTAAAGATGTTGATCGCGCCGTGAGGGCGGCTAGAGCTGCTTTGAACAAGAGTTGGGCAAGAACCAAGCCAAAAGAGCGTGCAAAATATCTTTATCGGATAGCAAGAATTCTCCAAGAGCGCGCACGCGAATTTGCGGTTCTCGAATCGCTAGATAATGGCAAACCAATCCGCGAAAGTAGGGATGTTGATATTCCCCTGGCAGCTGCGCATTTCTTTTATCACGCAGGTTGGGCCGATAAATTAGAGTTCGCCGGTTTTGGAAATCGCCCCCGCCCTTATGGCGTCGTGGGTCAGATAATCCCCTGGAATTTCCCACTTCTTATGCTCTCTTGGAAGATTGCACCAGCTCTCGCAACTGGAAATACCGTAGTTTTGAAACCAGCAGAGACAACACCATTAACTGCGCTTCTATTTGCTGAAGTATGCCAACAAGCCGGACTTCCGGATGGAGTTGTAAACATAATCACCGGTGATGGAACAACTGGGGCGGCCCTGATTAACCATAAAGATATCGACAAGGTTGCATTTACCGGCTCTACCGAAGTCGGCAAGTTAATTGCTCGTTCGATAGCAGAGCGTGGAATACCGGCTACTTTGGAACTTGGCGGCAAAGGCGCAAATGTGGTTTTTGACGATGCGCCGATTGATGAAGCAGTTGAAGGGATCGTAAACGGCATCTTCTTTAATCAAGGCCATGTTTGTTGCGCTGGATCTCGTCTACTCCTGCAAGAAAATATTGCTGATGAATTCTTACTCCGGTTAAAGGAGCGAATGGCAAGAATTAGAGTTGGTGATCCGCTTGATAAGAACACTGATTTAGGAGCCATAAACTCCAGCACACAGCTAGCGAAGATTCGTGAAATTTCAGATACTGGAAGTAAAGAAGGTGCAACTCTTTGGAGCGCCCCCTGCTCGCTACCAACTAAAGGTTTCTGGTATCCACCAGCAATCTTTACCGGAGTCACTCAAGCTCATCGAATAGCGCGAGAAGAAATATTTGGACCTATTCTCTCAATCTTGAATTTCCGCACGCCACAGGAGGCGATGGAGAAAGCAAATAACACTCCTTATGGATTATCCGCTGGACTTTGGACTGAAAAAGGTTCAAAGATTCTCTGGGCCGCACAACAATTGAAAGCCGGCGTTATTTGGGCAAATACCTTTAATAAATTCGATCCGGCAAGCCCATTTGGCGGTTATAAAGAATCGGGTTGGGGACGTGAGGGTGGTCGCCATGGTCTAGCTGCATATTTAAAAACTGGAGGGGCCAACTCATGAGACTAGATGTGAAAAAGACTTATAAATTGTTTATCGACGGCGCCTTTCCGCGAAGTGAATCAGGGCGCTCTTACGAAATTAAGAATTGGCGCGGCGCATTCATAGCTAACCCGGCTCAGGCGTCACGAAAAGATCTACGTGATTCTGTACTTGCAGCGAAGAACGCTCACCCTGGTTGGTCAAATGCCACTGCATTTAATCGTGGCCAGATTCTCTACCGAATAGCGGAGATGCTTGAAGGTCGAACTTCACAATTTATAGATGAAATAGTTGCCACCACAGGAGTCACGAGCAGCGCAGCGAAGCAAGAAGTAGCCGCTGCAATAGACCTCTGGGTTTGGTACGCTGGTTGGTGCGACAAGATCACATCTGTTAGTGGTAACAACAATCCAATCGCCGGCCCTTACTACAACTTCACAATTCCAGAATCCTTAGGAGTAATAGGAATTATTGCTGAAGAGAAAGAATCTCTTCTTGGATTAGTGCGAAGCCTGGCCCCAGTTATCGCTGGCGGTAATACCTCGGTCATTATTGCGAGTCAGAGTCGACCACTTGCCGCGATAACGCTCGCCGAAGTATTAGCGACCTCCGACTTGCCTGCTGGAGTAGTAAATATCCTCACCGGAATTAAAACCGAACTTGCCCCATGGTTGGCTAGCCATATGGAGATCGATGGACTGGATGTTTCCGGAATAGATAACGTCGCCGAACTTCGAAAAAGTGGAGCAGAAAATCTAAAACGGATACATGCTTTTGAAAAAGATGTTTCGCCGGAGCGGATTTTTACATTTATGGAGTTTAAAACTATCTGGCATCCCGTCGGGATTTAATTAATCCGATCTAGTACCAATGGTAAGCGTTGGACTTTTCCATAAGTTACCGCGCCAGCAAGTGCTGACTTCGCTCTTTCAAATCGTGCTGATTCATCAGTGTGAAGAGTGAATAACGGTAACCCCTCTTTTATGGTGTCTCCGGGTTTCGCATGAATTTCAATTCCGGCACCAGCTTGAACTTTCTCTCCTTGGCGTTCGCGACCCGCTCCGAGTCGCCAAGCCGCAATACCAACTTGCAAGGCGTTCATAGTTGAGATTTCACCGCTGGCTTCAGCGTTGATTACTAGTTTTTCTCTAGCCGTAGGAAGTGGCGCATCGGGATTGCCGCCTTGAGCGGTAACCATGCGACGCCAATAATCCATAGCGCTGCCATCTCGAAGCGCTACTTCTGGATCTTTTCCAGATACACCGGCGGCATCAAGCATCTCTCGAGCAAAGATCAAAGTAAGTTCGACGACATCTTTCGGACCGCCACCCTGTAAAACTTCTATTGATTCTCTAACTTCAAGGGCATTTCCTGCAGTTAAGCCAAGCGGGACATCCATCGCAGTTACAAGCGCCCGGGTCTTTACGCCAGCGCGCTTACCAAGTTCAACCATAGTTTTAGCTAATTCTTTTGCTTGATCTGGAGCTGACATAAATGCGCCATTACCAGTTTTTACATCAAGGATTAGTGCGCCTGTTCCTTCGGCAATCTTCTTACTCATTATTGAGGATGCAATCAGTGGTATCGCTTGCACTGTTGCAGTCACATCACGTAGGGCATATAACTTTTTATCAGCCGGCGCTAAACCACTACCGGCAGCGCAGATAACCGCGCCGCAATCTTGCAATACTCTAAGCATCTCATCATTCGATAGCGACGCCCGCCAACCGACTATCGCTTCCATCTTGTCCAATGTCCCACCGGTATGGCCTAATCCACGTCCAGAAAGTTGCGGAACGGCGGCACCGCAGGCTGCAACTAACGGTGCAAGTGGCAAGGTGATTTTGTCACCGACTCCTCCGGTTGAATGTTTATCTACAGTTGGTCGAACTAGCAAATTCCAATTCATTCGCTCTCCGCTATTAATCATGGCATCGGTCCAACGAGAGATTTCGCGTGAATTCATTCCATTCAAAAGAATTGCCATCAATAGCGCTGACATCTGTTCGTCCGCGACAATGCCACGAACATAAGCATCGATTACCCAATCAATCTGGGGATCGGTTAATTCGTTCTTATCTCTTTTGGCAGAGATAATTTCAACTGCGGCGAAAGGCTGGCTCATTAATTCAAATCTTTCGGACCAAATCCCCACGGAAGAATCTCAGTCATATTCTTCGCGCCATCTGGTGTGAGAAGTTCTAATTTCTCTCCACCGTGTTCGAAGAGTAATTGCCGGCAACGGCCGCAAGGAGACAGTAGATCTCCATTCTTATCCACGCAGACCGCGGCAATCAATCTTCCACCGCCACTCATAATCAATTCAGAGATGAGTGAACATTCCGCGCAGAGTGTCAATCCGTAACTTGCATTCTCGACATTACAACCGCTGATGATGCGTCCATCGTCTACTTGTGCAGCGACTCCGACTGGAAATTTTGAGTATGGCGCATATGCTTTGCGCATCGCAAGTTCTGCCTCGCTCTTTAACTTATTCCAATCAATTGAACTCATCTTGGGAATCCTCCTGCTACGCCACCATCGACTGGAATTACTGAACCGGTTGTTCGCGATGATTCATCGGAGAGCAGATAAGCAACGGAGCGTGCCACATCCTCAGAACGAACATGCACCTTTAAAAGATTCCGTTCTGCATAGAAATCCTCAAGCTCTTCTGGTTTGACGCCATGTTCCTTAGCTCGTTGTTCTCTCACGCCACCCTCCCAAAGTTTGCTGTTATCAAAAATAGCGTCGGGGTTTAATGCGTTGGCACGGATACCAGCAGCACCACCTTCTAAAGCTGCAATTCGCATTAGTTGAATCATCCCTGATTTCGATACGGAATAGCCACCAAATCCTGCTCCTGGTGCAAATGCATTCTTACTTGCGATGTAAACCAGACTACCGCCCATGCCTTGAGTGCGTAGCACCCTCATTCCATATTTAGTTAATAGGAATGCCGAAGTTAAATTAACTTCCAAACCTTTCCGCCATGATTCAGGAGAAAGATCTTCAATTGTGCCTGCGACTGGAATACCGGCATTTAGAACCAATCCATCCAGCCCGCCAAAGTGCGAGATAGTCCCAGATATGGTCGACTCAACAATAGATTCAGTACTTTGATCGCCAACAATTAATAGCGGCTCTGAATACTTTCGCTCGCGCATCTCTTTTGCGGTCACAGCAAGCCCATCTTTATCAAGATCGGCCAGAGTTAAGTTAGCTCCCAAACCTGCTAAATACAGGGCGATTCCACGACCAATTCCACTACCAGCGCCAGTTACTACATAAATCGCTCCTGCAAGTAGAGCTGGTTTGGGTTTCAATTTCAATTTGTAGAGCTCCATCGGCCAATAATCGAAACCAAAAATTTCGCTATCTGGCAGCGCCCGCGGTTTCGCGAAGCTATCTGCGACTAGAGCAGCAACCGAGTGGGAATGGAAGGCAATATCAGCCAACATCTTGGTTTCACTACTTGTTGTGGCCGCTGTAATTGCTCCTAGCCCTGGAACAAGAAATACTCGAGGATCGTTGCCATGGCTAACGTATCCCGGAGGCAAGAGCGAGCGATTCGCTTCAAAATAATCGCTATATCGTTTCTGGTATAAAGTTACTGATTCTTCGAACGTATTTAGTGTGGTTACGCAAGACCAAGGTCTGATGCGGAGCATATGGTCAGCACTCGAGGTGCCAGCTGCAATTACTTTAGGAACATCTGGTCGATCCGCTACGGCTCTCAATCGTGTATCCGTTCTAAGAATTTGTCGCTTCCCAAGTTTGCCGCGCAATTTAAGTAGCAATTCTCTTATTTCAAATTCACTCAAATCTTGATGCTTAAACTCTGCTTTCGGTGGATTTTTAAGTGAATCGAGATACCTCTTTGCTTTAGCAACGGCAACCAAATTCTTCTCATAGCACTTATTGCTATCGTCATCCCAAACAATTAGTCCATGGTGCGCTAGAACTACGCACTCATAATCTTTAAGTTCTCCGACTGACTTTGATAATTGGAATCCAGGTCTGATCCAATCAACATAGGCAAAACCCTCGCCTAGCGCTTCTCTGACAGCCGCCCTGCCATCTTCGTGATTAGTGAGTGCGCAGATTACGTCAGCATGGACATGATCGATATGGCGAGCCGGCAGAAATGCGTGAAGCAGAGTCTCAATTGAAGGTCGGCGCGCAGTTGGATCAACTAGCGCTCTTGTTACATAATCGACCATAGTTTCATCATCTAATTCATTCATCTTATTTAATGCGATTAACTCTTCAAGATATAGAGCTGGGTAATCGACCGCTTCACCATATTGCATATCGGCGCCTGAACCCTTTACCCAAAGCACGGCTCTATTTCGTCCTAGATGATCTTGAATCTCACCTTTTGCTGAAGTGTTTCCGCCGCCGTACACAACTAAATTCTGATCAGCGCCAAGTTTCTTAGATCGCTCAACTAGATTTTGCAATTCACTCATAGCGCTTCGCCCTCTTTAACACGATAAACCCTCTTGTCTGTGATTACCGCGGTTATGTATCTAGCGGGAGTTACGTCAAAAGCTGGGTTGTAAGTCTTTGAGCCAACCGGCGCCGTATTTACTCCTGCAAAAGAAGTTACTTCAGAATCAGAGCGGAATTCAATTTCAACACGGTCTCCGGAATCAATACTGCGATCAACTGTGGATTCAGGCGCAACAACCAAGAATGGAACCGCAACTTGATCTGCAGCGACGGCAACGGATAGCGAGCCTATTTTGTTCGCGCTATCACCATTTTTAGCGATGCGATCTGCGCCAATCAATACCGCATCGATTAAGCCAGAGAAGAGGGCGCTAGCGGCCGCCCCATCTGGAAGTATTCGATACGGAATGCCTGCTTGTGCTAACTCCCAAGCGGTCAACCTTGAACCTTGTAGCAGTGGTCGGGTCTCGTCTGTGAAAACTTCCTCTATTAATCCGCGCGAGTGCAGTTCCCTCACAACGCCCAACGCAGTTCCCCATTCGGTACTTGCCAGGGCTCCGGTGTTGCAATGAGTTAGAATTCGAAGTTTCTTCTCTCCCAATTTATTCACTAGGAAATCAGCGCCAATTCTTCCCATCTCACGACAAGAGTTGGCATCATCATCCGCCAGTGCTAAAGCTTTCTCTAAAACTTTTTTAGATCCGCCTTCAATAAGCGGCTCTACTTGAGAGACTCCCCAAGCAAGATTTACGGCAGTAGGCCGGGCGTTCTTCAATTCTAAAATTGATTTCGCAATTGATTCTTTACTCCAATTTTCAGCTTCGGCATTACGAAGAATTAGTGCGACACCTAGCGCGCCAGTCACCCCAAGGGCTGGTGCGCCGCGCACTGAGAGCCTCTGGATTGCTCCAACTAATTCTTTGGGATCTCTAATTACGAGTTCACCAATCGTTCCGGGAAGTTTGGTCTGGTCAAGGAGATGGATGCTCCCACCATTAACTTCGCTCCAAGAGATCGTTCGCATACGGAGAGCCTAAACCCAGAGTTGAAGGTTTTGAACCGGTGCTTCGTTACATGATTGTAATGGGACGCGCATTTTTGAGAGGGCTCCCCTCTCTCGCCGGATTTGTCTCTTGGATAGGATTTCAATAACCAACCGACCTCTCCCCGGGGATGTTGGAAATCGATCGATTACCTGATGCTTAAGTGCATCATATGAGAGGAGATACATGTTCAAGCGCATTACAGCTGTACTAGCTGCATCTGCACTTGCGACCGTAGGTTTTGTTGCACCGTCACAGGCAGCATCAGAGGCAGACTGCGGTAAAGGAATTCGTCTATGCATCGGTCTCGTCACCGACACCGGAAAGGTTGATGACAAGTCATTTAACCAATCCGCTTGGAAAGGTGCACAAGATGGCGCGCAAGCAGTTGGTGGTTTCGCAAAATATATTGAAACTATCGATCCAAAAGACTATGCAAGCAATATCGGACAGTTTGCTACTAAGAGCTATGACGTAATTATTGGCGTCGGATTCTTGATGGCAGAGGCAATGACAACTGCAGCAAAGCAGTATCCAAAAATTAAATTTATCGGTGTCGATCAGTTCCAGGGTGCAACTATTTCCAACCTAACTGGATTGGTCTTCCCAGAAGATAAGGCTGGATTTCTTGCTGGTTATCTCGCTGGCCACCTAACGAAGTCTGGTAAAACTGGCGCAGTGCTTGGAACCGATGTCGTTCCACCAGTACGTTATTTCGGTGAGGGATATCGAAATGGCGTGGCATACGCTGCTATAGAGCTTGGTAAGAAATATCCAGCTACTCGACTCATCTACCACGCACCAGATAACGCATTCAACGACCCAGCATGGGGCGGTTCAACTGCACAGCAGTTACTCTCTCAGGGATTTGATGTGATCTTCGGAGCTGGTGGAAACACTGGTAACGGTGCTCTGCTCCGAATAGCTAAGAAGAAGAATGTCTATTGCATCGGTGTTGACTCTGATCAATGGGGAACTCTTCCTGAAGCGCGTCCATGTCTCGTCACTTCCGCAATGAAGTTGATTGATAAGGGCGTTGCCACTCTGATTCGACAAGCAAATAAGGGAACTCTCGCCGGCGGCAACTACTTTGGCGCTGTAGGGCTTGCTCCTTATCACGACTTCTCACGCAAGATCCCTGCTTCGGTTCAGAGCAAGGTAAAAGCGATTACTCCAAAGGTTTTAAATGGGACCGTCAAGACCGGAGTTAAGCTCTAAGAAGTTATAAGTAAGAATATGGCGGGTGCGTCTCGGCTCGAGGCGCACCTTCCTTATTCCCATAATTCAGAGATATAGTCCGCGAAGTAAATTCGAGGAGTTAGATGAAATCTCAGAAGTCCAGTTCGCTATTACTTGGACCATTTCTAATTCCCGTCCTATCTGTAATTGTTGCTCTAGCAATTGGTGGCATCCTGGTTTACATGCAAGGATCAAATCCGTTGCTTGCTTATCGAGTTCTCTTTACAACTGCTTTTGGTTCTCTAGACGGAATAGCAACGACGCTGGCAAAAGCTACTCCGCTAGTTCTCAGCGGATTGGCGGTGGCAATCTGCCTTCGCGCTGGCTTATTTAATATCGGTGCACAAGGCCAATTGATTTCAGGCGCGCTCGCCTCCGCTTGGGCGGGATATAACTTTGTTGGCCTTCCTATGTTTGTTCATATTCCGCTCGCTCTCTTGTTTGGTGCATTTTTTGGAGCTTTGGTCGCATTGATTGCAGGTGTTTTGAAGGCTTATCGAGGAGTCCATGAAGTCATAACCACAATCATGTTAAACAGTATTGTGATTGCGCTTGCCGATTACCTAGCGAGTACGCCTTTTAAAGAGCCAGATCAACCTTTAACTCGAACTCCCAAAATTGAGGATAGCGCAAGAATTCCTGATGTATTTGGACTGCCACTTGGCTTCTTTATCGCCGTTATTGTTTCTTATATTTTCTGGTGGATTCTCAAGAACACGACAACCGGTTTCCGAATTGAAACTAATGGGCGTAACAAGAACGCTGGTTGGTACGCTGGAATTTCCATAAAAAGAGTAATCATTTTGAGTATGTTGCTCGGCGGCGCCGTAGCAGGAGTAGCCGGTGCGATTGAAACGCTAAGTATTGTCGGCAGATTCGAACCGGCTTTTAACGCCGGCTTAGGTTTTGATGGAATCACAGTTGCACTCCTTGCTCGTGCAAATCCTTTAGGCGTGATCCCGGCCGCGATTGTCATCGGCGGAATGAGAGCAAGCGGTTCAACTGTCCAATTTGAAGCGGGAGTTGCTCCAGAAATTGTTGATCTTTTATTAGCTTTGATTCTCTTCTTTGTCACCGCCCCACTCCTTGCCAAGTTCTTCCGGAAAAAGAGTGAGGAAGTTGCTGTTGCTAGCGGATGGGGTAAGTGATGCGAATCCAAACTAGATATCTTGTGGCGATTTTCTCACTTCTTGCTTTTGCTTACTTTTATTCACGCGATGGTTTAGTAACGACTTCGGTCGTCTATACCGCAATTCAATTTGCGCTACCGCTCGCTCTGGCAGCGATGGTTGGTGTTATGTGTGAACGGACTGGCGTTGTTAATATCGGGATTGAAGGAACGATGCTGATCTCGGCCTTCTCAGCATTTTTTATTGGTGCCATAGTTCAGGACACAGTAATTGGTCTAGTCACCGGAATCGCGACTGGAATGGTCGTAGGATTACTGCTGGCCTTGATGTCGGTATCTTGGAAAATGGATCAAATTATCGCTGGGGTAATCATAAACATTATGGCGGCTGGTCTTACTTCATTTCTTTACAGCCAAAATTATTCAATTCCATCTACGCTCTCTCCGATTGATATCCCGATAATTGGAACTTGGCCGATTATCGGACCGATCATCTCTTTCCATGGACCAATCACTTACTTTGGAATACTTTTCATCATCGGTCTCTGGGTGGCTCTCTACAAAACGCCTTGGGGCTTGCGATCCCGCGCCGTTGGCGAGCATCCTTCTAGCGCGGACACTGCCGGAGTATCGGTAATTAAATTGCGATATCTCAACGTAACTTTGGCCGGAGCTGTTGGCGGCTTAGCGGGTTCATATCTTGCACTCGAAGCAGTTGGAATTTTCGAACGTGGCTTTACCGCTGGAAAAGGTTTTACGGCGCTAGCGATCATGATTTTTGGACGCTGGAATCCCTTGGGCGCATTTGCTGCCGCAATTTTCTTCGGTCTCGCGCAAGCTGTAACAAACCAATTAATGATTGATGAAGTTGTCCAGATTCCACAGCAATTTATAAATATGTTGCCATATGTTCTAACGATCGCGATTTTGGCAATTTCTGCTGGAAAAGTGCGGCCTCCGGCAGCCGAAGGTATCCCTTATGAGAAGGAGAAGGCATGAGCCAACTCCTTGAAATTGAAAATCTCACTAAATTTTTTGGCAGCGTTCATGCTAATGACCAGATCTCTCTATCAGTAGCGCCCGGTGAAATAGTTGCACTTCTCGGTGAGAATGGTGCTGGTAAGTCAACGCTAGTGAAATCTGTCTTTGGCTTAGTCAAACCTGATTCAGGGACTATTAAAGTAAAAGGAAAAGAGATTCCATACGGCGATACTGCGACCGCAATTACAAATGGAGTAGGTATGGTCCATCAGCATTTTCAACTCGTACCTGTGATGACTGTGACTGAGAATCTAATCCTCGGCGATGAACCAACTTCAACTGGATTTATAAAAATGCGAAAGGCTCGAAAAGATGCCGAAGAGATTTCAGAGCGTTTTGGACTCGCAGTAAATCCTGATGCGGTGATTGAAGATCTCCCCGTCGGTATGGCGCAGCGGGTTGAAATCTTGAAGGCGCTACGGCGCGATGTGAGCTTGCTTATTCTAGATGAGCCAACCGCCGTGCTGACTCCACAAGAGACTGATGAACTATTGGAAGTATTGCGAAATCTTGCGAAGAAAGGTGTGGGGGTTCTCTTCATCACTCATAAGTTACGTGAGGTTATGGCAGTTGCAGATCGTGTTGTCGTCTTGCGCAACGGAAAATTAGTTGGAACGACTTCTCCAAAGGAAAGTAGTGAGGCGAAGTTGGCCCAGATGATGGTTGGAAGAGAAGTTGTTCTTGATGTTGAGAAAGATATTGCAACGCCAGGTCAGGCCGCTCTAATTGTCTCTGGAATGAGCGTTCTTGATGATCGTAAATTGGAGGCGGTAAAGGCGATCTCCTTCGAAGTGAAATCAGGTGAAATTCTGGGAATAGCCGGTGTTGAGGGAAATGGTCAGCGTGAGTTGGTTGAAGCAATCTGCGGCATGCGGAATCGCATTTCAGGAAGTGTTCGCTTACTCGGAAGCGATCTACCAAATCTAAATCCAAAGGCGGCTCATCAGGCCGGAATTTCGCATATTCCGGAGGATCGAGAGAAGCATGGCCTAGTGAGCTCATATTCCATCGCTGAGAATCTCGTACTAAATCGATACGACGAGATACCTTTTGCGAATGGTTGGTTAAGAAACCTTTCTGCAGTTTCAGATAATGGCGCGAAACTAGTATCCGATTTCGATATAAGGACTCCTTCAGCCAGCCTTCCAGCAAGTTCACTTTCTGGCGGAAATAAACAGAAGACCGTGGTTGCTCGCGAGTTAAGTCAGGACAGGAAAGTTGTTGTAGCTGCGCAACCAACGCGTGGTGTTGACGTTGGTTCAATTGAATTTATACATAAGCAATTAATTGCTGCCCGAGATAAAGGAGCGGCAATACTTTTGGTATCGGCCGAATTAGATGAGGTGCTCTCGCTCTCTGATCGCATTGCTGTCATTTATGGTGGAAAAATTGTGGCGACCTTTAATTCAAAGAGTGCCGACCGTGCTGAAATTGGCCGGTTGATGGCAGGTTCGCAAGCTTGACTTGCCGAATTGCGCTCCTGGCTGGAACTGGCTTTTACGACCTGCCAGCTCTGGCTGGCAAATCTCCGCAACGAATTGAGACACGTTACGGATCTGCTGAAATCACTATCGGTCAATGGCAAGGAGCCGAATTAGTTTTTCTTACTAGACATGGTGGCGGTCACTCAATCCCACCACATAAGATCAATTATCGAGCAAATATCCAAGCTCTGAAGGATCAAGGCGTTTCGGCAATTATTGCAATTAATGTGGTCGGTTGTATCGACACCACACTCGCGCCAGGAGATCTCACGTTAATTGAAGATTTCGTGGACTTCACCTCCGGACGAACAAGTACTTTTTTTGATGGCGAAGATGGCGTGCGACATATTGATATGACAAATGTTTATTCAAAAACGGTGCGGACAGCGCTCAGTAATGGAGCCAAGAAATTAGGGATTCCGCTTAGAGAAGGTGGAATTTACGCAGGATTTAATGGCCCGAGATTTGAGACTCCCGCTGAGATTCGGTTTGCTGCACTTGCAGGAGTAACTGTCGTGGGGATGACTGGCTGTCCAGAAGCGGCTCTAGCTAGAGAAATAGGAGTTCCTTACGCTGCCATCGCGTTAATTGTAAATCCGGCCGCCGGCCTATTTGATGGTGAAATTAGCGAGGATGATATTAAAGATGTACTGGTTCAAGGTAAGGCTAAGACTTTAAGTGTTATTGAAGCCGCCCTTCCCGAATTGGTGTCGATATATGCCTGAGTTAGATCAAGCAATTAATAATGCTAGATATCTCGTAACATGTAATAGCTCTGGTAAAGTTTTTGAGAATTATTCAATTGGAATACGAGCTGGCGAGATTGTCAAAATATCAAAATCTCCCCTTGAAGCTACTTCCACTTATGATGCTAGTGGAAAGTTGATAGCACCGGGATTAATTAATACCCATACCCATCTAGCCATGACGCTCTTGCGCGGATACGCGGAAGGTGTAGATCTACAAGGTTTCTTAGAGAGAGTTTGGGCCGCTGAGGGGGCGATTATGGATGGTTCTACTGCCGAAATGGGAACCAAACTTGGCGCTCTAGAGGCGTTACTTAGCGGAACTACAACAACATTGGATATGTATCTTTTCCCTGAAGATACGCATCGAGGTGCGGTGACGGCTGGATTGCGTCATGTCGCGGGACCAATCTTCTTTGACTTTCCTGGCTTAGATGCAATGGAGTGGCCTGCACGAATCGAATTCGCTAGAAGTTGGCCAGATAAATTGCGGAAGATTGGCGGTCCGCAAGTTCCGATTTACTTGATGCCGCATGCAACTTATACCTGTTCGCCGGATCATTTAACCGAGATTGCAGCTCTTGCTAATGAGTTTGATGCCAATATTCATATCCATATCTCTGAAAACAACCGAGAAAATGAAGATGTAGCAACGCGATATTCAAGAACTCCGACTGATATTCTTAAAGATTCAGGTCTGCTAAATCGACATTGTGTATATGGGCACGGAGTGCACTTAAGTGACTCTGACCTGACAAAGATGAGTGGTAATGCAGCAGTTGCACATTGTCCAGGTAGTAATTTAAAACTCTCTAGCGGCATCGCCGATATAACCAAATATCTCAAGCATGGAATTACCGTTGCTCTTGGCACAGATGGTTGCTCCTCCAGCAATGATTTAGATATGTGGCCAGTAATGCGCTTGGCGGGCTACTTAATTGCCCAAAATTGTGGACCCCAAAATTTAGAAGCCGAGAGAATTTTCCGAATGGCCACGATTGAAGGTGCTAGAGCACTTGGTATGGCCGATTCGATTGGAAGTTTAGAGGTTGGAAAACAAGCGGATATCATCGCAGTTGAATTAAATAGTCCACATTTAATTCCGATTCATAATCTATTTGCTCAATTGGTTTTTGCCGCTGGACGATCTGATGTAAGTGATGTATTTGTAGATGGTGAGCAAGTAGTTAAGAATTATCAATCTACCAAACTAGATTTTTCCCAGCTACAAAAAGACGTTACGAATCGAATCGCACAACTTTGATGAATCCCGATTCATTGATTAAGTCATTAAAGCTTGAGCCACTCGAGGGCGAAGGCGGATTGTGGAGCCCGATGTATCGCGATGCTGAAAGCAACGCTATTTATTTCATGATGAGAGACCCAGATTTTTCGGCTTGGCATATTCTTGATGAACCAGAACTCTGGGTTCATCTCGCTGGTTCACCTATAACTCTTTTCACAATTGAGTCCTACAAATTGCTAACAACCGAACTATCTAGAGAAGCTGGAAATTTTTCATATCGAGTTTCCGCAAAAACTTGGATGGCAGCTCGCCCCAACGGCGCCTGGTCACTTGCGCTCTGCGCTCTTACCCCGCCTTTTTCCCAGATGACACTTGGCAAATCAGCAACGTTACGAGAAGAATTTCCACACCTAGAGATACCAGAGTTATTCCATGAGTGAACGCGTTCTGATAACCGGTGCCAATGGCCTGATTGGTCGTGCTCTGGTTGATAAGTATGTTTCTAAGGATTACCAAGTTGTGGCTCAAGTTCGGAATTCACAAAATCTTTCACCGCGGAAGAGTCTCGAGATTAAGACCTTTGATTTTGATAAATCTTCTGGAGCAGATCTCTTAGCAAATATTGGCCGGATCGATATCTTGATTAATAACGCTGCCAATCAAGAAGTGATTCCAATTTCCGACATCTCTAGATCGAAGTTTGAGGAGATCTTGCGCGTTAATGTAATTGCACCGAGCGAGTTAGCAATTGCGGCAAAAACGGCTGGCGCCAGCCGAATCGTGAATCTGACCTCGGTGGAAGCAGATGTTGCTAAAGCTGGCCATGAAATCTACGGCGCATCGAAGGCCGCGCTAGAAGCGCTCACTAGAACGCTGGCTAATGTTTTAGCGCCTGTGAGAGTAAATGGCATACGTCTTGGGTTAATTGGTGAGCCCGAATTAGCTTCTCGTTGGCCAACCGGAGTGACTAATTGGAAGAACGCCGTTGCAGCAAAACGCTATGCCAGTCCAGAAGAAGTTGCAGATTTCGTCTTTCAAGTTACCGGAAAAGAATTTTCCTATTCAACTGGAGCTATTTTCGATTTTGATGGCGGGAAAAGTTCTAGCGCTGGTTGGTAATCCCAGGAACTAGTCCAAGCGCATCGTAAACTCGATTTAACGTTTCTACTGCAACTGCTCTCGCCTTGGCACCGCCTTCATCAATAATTGATTGAAGTGCTTTTTCATCTGAGAGTAATTCTTGAGCACGCTTTCTTACCGGCTCGAAATAACTTGTGACGACCTCGGCAACTGCCCCCTTAAAGTCCCCATATCCTTTACCCTCGAATTCGGTCTCTATCTCACTTATTTTCTCTCCAGATAACGCGGAATGAATCGAAAGCAGATTTGATATTCCTGGTTTATTCTTTTCGTCAAACTTTATTTCTTTACCAGTATCAGTAACTGCGCTCTTAATCTTTTTGATATTAACCTCAGCGCTATCCAAAATATCAATTACGCCCGCATTTGAAGAGGCAGATTTACTCATTTTCGAGTTTGGATCTTGTAAATCATTAATCTTGGCAGCGCCCTTAATTATGTGCGCGTCGGGGACTGTGAATACTTCACCATATTTCGAATTGAATCGTTGAGCTAAATCTCTAGTTAACTCAATATGTTGTCGCTGATCCTCACCAACTGGGACTTGATTTGCTTGATATAGCAGAATGTCAGCGGCCTGGAGTATCGGATAGGTGAACAGTCCGACCACAGTTCTATCCGAACCAGATTTTTGAGATTTATCCTTAAATTGTGTCATGCGACTTGCTTCCCCAAAACCAGTGATGCACTCCATAACCCATCCCAATTGGTTGTGTTGAGGAACTTGAGATTGCACAAATAGCGTGCAACGCTTTGGATCCAGGCCGAGCGCAATTAATTGAGCAGCAGCAGCCAAGGTTCGTTTCCTCAGCGTTTTTGGCTCAGTTTCAATGGTGAGAGCATGTAGATCAACAATGCAATAAAAGGCATCGTTACCTTCTTGCAGAGCAACCCACTGTTGAACGGCGCCGAGATAGTTGCCAAGGTGGAGCGATTCGGCGGTTGGTTGGATTCCAGAGAGGATCCGTTTCATCTTCCTATCCTCTCAAATTCGCTTCAATTGCAAGGTTCCTACGCGCTTTCCTTCCATAGAAAGTACCTTGATTCTGGCTCCTGGAATCGCAATCTCATCATTCATTGATGGTATTCGCCCTAATTCGTGCATAACAAATCCACTCAGGGTTTCATATGGACCTTCGGGGATTTCGATTCCCGTTTCTTCATGTAAATCTTCGAGGGAAATTAAGCCATCAATTTTAAACTCTCCGCTATTTGGACTGGAAACTTCTACTTCATGCGAATCGTATTCATCGTGAATATCTCCTATTAAAGTCTCTACCAAGTCTTCCAGCGTCACAATGCCATCTGTACCGCCATATTCATCAAGCACAATAGCAATCTGTTGTCTTTGGGCACGCATTTCAGATAAAGCTGGTAGGACGCCTTTTGTTCCAGGCAAAAACATAATAGTTCGAATCAAATCCATAATGGTCTTACTCGAATCAGCGCTAGAAGGATCTAGTAAATCTCGAACGTGAATGAAGCCAATGACCTCATCACTGTTTCCTCGAACGACTGGGAAACGCGAGTGAGCTTTCTTCTTTGCTATCTCTATCGCTTCAGCAAAAGTAAGGCTAGCGTCCAAGAAATCAACTCTCGTTCTTGGCACCATTATTTCGTGTACCAATCGTTCACTTGCATTAAAGACTTCTTCAACAATGTCGCGTTCTTCTTCAGTGAGAGCTTTATGTCCCGTGACTAGATCTACTAATTCCTCTTCGGAAATTTCCTCGCGTGAAGCTTTAGGATCTATCCCTAAAGCGCGCAAAATCAAATCAGATGAGTGCGCGAGCAACCAGATCAGTGGCTTGAAAACTCTTGAGATAACTGCGACTGGTGTGGCAACGGCTAGCGCAATTGATTCCGTCTTATGTAAAGCGATTCGCTTTGGGACTAACTCTCCTAGCACTAGCGAGAAGTAGGCAATCACTAAGGTAAGTAGAACTAGTGATAAACCGGCGCTCACATCCTCGCTCAGTCCAGCGCTCTCTAAAGCCGGAATTAGGTAATCGCCAAGTTGGTCTGCGCCAAAGGCAGCGGATAGAAAACCGGAGAGAGTTACGCCAACTTGTACAGCTGCTAGAAATCTATTTGGGTGTCCGGCCAATTCAGCGACTTTTCGTCCGCGGCGGCCAAACTCTTCCATCGCCTTTACCTGTCCCTCTCGTAGGGAGATTAAAGCGATCTCAGCGGCAACAAAGACTGCGCCCAGGAAGATAAAGAAAAAGACTACGGAGAGGTCGAGAGCCAGGCTACCGACGGAGAAGGCACCACCAGGGTCATCCATAGAGCGCCCTAGATTAGCCGACCGCTTGCCCACCCCGCCTCTCTCGCCTAGCCTTTGCGCTCACTTGCTTCATCCAACGGACCGTCGGGCACGTACCTGCCCGGAGAAGGAAGAAAAATGGCTTCAGTCGTATTTAAAGATGCCTCTCGCATCTATCCCGGAACTACTTCGCCTGCTGTAGATAAATTAAATTTAACCGTTAAAGATGGTGAATTTTTAGTTCTGGTTGGACCATCTGGATGTGGAAAATCAACTTCGCTTCGCATGCTTGCTGGTCTAGAAGAGATTGATAATGGCGCGATTTTTATCGGTGATCGCGATGTCACAAATGTGGCGCCAAAGGATCGCGATATCGCGATGGTTTTTCAGTCTTATGCACTCTATCCGCATATGACAGTTGCTGAGAATATGGGATTTGCTCTGAAAATTGCAGGTATAGCAAAAGAGGAGCGCGATCGTCGAGTTCTTGAGGCCGCCAAGCTTTTGGATTTGGAGCCATATTTGGAGCGCAAGCCAAAGGCGCTATCTGGCGGGCAACGACAAAGAGTTGCTATGGGTCGTGCGATTGTTCGTGAGCCACAAGTCTTCTTGATGGATGAACCGCTATCCAACTTAGATGCCAAATTGCGCGTTGCAACTAGAACGCAAATTGCAGCGCTACAACGCCGCCTCGGAATTACTGCGGTCTATGTGACTCATGATCAGGTCGAAGCTATGACTATGGGAGATCGTGTTGCCGTACTTAAGGATGGTCTTCTTCAGCAAGTCGATACGCCACGAAATCTTTATGCTCGCCCCGCAAACGCCTTTGTTGCTGGTTTTATTGGTTCACCCGCTATGAACTTATTAGTTGCTCCAGTTTCTGGTGGTAAAGCCAAGCTTGGGCATCTTGAAATTGATGTGCCTGCTAGCGCGGGAAATTTGGTAATAGTTGGAATTCGCCCCGAAGGATTCGCTCCGGCTGCTGCTGGTTTTGAAATTCAAGTAGAGGTTGTTGAAGAACTTGGCGCAGATGCCTTCGTATACGGAAAGCCAATCGATACTTCAGTTAGATTTAATAATGCTAGCGATGAAAGCGCCCAAGTAATTGTGAGATGGGATCCGAAGTCGCCACCTAAATCCGGCCAGAATGTTACGGTTTCTGCAAAAGGCGATGCGATTCATCTCTTTAGCGCAACTAATGGCGAACGGATTAACTAGCCCTGTTTCTTCTTAAGATTCTCGTCAAGTGCGGCGAGAAACTCTTGAGTATTCAACCAAGGCGCATCGTTGCTTATGAGCAACGCTAGGTCTTTGGTCATCTTTTCGCTCTCAACTGTCTCAATACATACCTGTTCAAGGGATTTTGCGAAATTGGCAACTTCAGGGGTGTTATCTAACTTGGCGCGATGCTGTAATCCTTGAGTCCAAGCAAAGATAGAAGCGATTGGATTTGTTGAGGTGGCTTTACCGGCCTGGTGATCACGATAATGGCGGGTAACCGTTCCATGAGCTGCTTCCGCTTCTACAGTTCTGCCATCTGGAGTCATTAATACCGAAGTCATCAAACCAAGAGATCCATAACCTTGTGCGACCGTATCACTCTGTACATCGCCATCGTAATTCTTACAAGCCCAGATATATCCGCCTTCCCAACGAAGCGAGGTGGCAACCATGTCATCAATTAATCGATGGTCATATTCAAGACCGAGCTCCTTAAACTTAGATTTAAATTCGCTCTCAAATATTTCTGCGAAGATATCTTTAAAACGTCCATCGTAAGCTTTCAAAATTGTATTTTTTGTTGAAAGATAAATAGGGTACTTACGAGAAATTCCGTAGTTGAATGAGGCACGGGCAAAATCGCGAATTGACTCATCGAGGTTGTACATCGTCATGGCGACGCCAGATCCAGGGAAATCAAAAACATTAAATTCCATCGGAGCCGAGGCATCGCTTGGAGTAAAAGTTACGGTCAATTTGCCTGGACCTGGAACTTTAAAATCTGTTGCTAGGTATTGGTCACCAAAGGCATGACGGCCGATAACAATTGGCTTACTCCAGTGTGGAATTAACCTTGGCACGTTCTTGATGATGATTGGCTCACGGAAAATAACGCCGCCGAGAATATTTCGTATAGTGCCATTTGGAGATTTCCACATTTGCTTTAAATTGAATTCTTTAACACGAGCTTCATCCGGAGTAATCGTCGCGCACTTAACGCCTACGCCATGTTTTTTTATGGCATTAGCACAATCAATAGTTACCTGGTCATTTGTAGCATCGCGATGCTCAATTCCAAGATCATAGTAATCGAGATTGATGTCAAGATAAGGAAGAATTAGCTGTTTCTTGATGAAGTCCCAGATAATTCGGGTCATCTCGTCGCCATCCAATTCAACGACAGTTCCCACTACCTTTATCTTTGACATTTATTTTCCTCTTATAGATCTTTCACATCTGCTTGTTTAGTGCGAACTGCTTCAGCAGCTTTCTTTAACTCATCTAATTCCGGTGGAGTTAGGGCGCCTTCAACAACTTTTACAATTCCGCCTCGGCCAATCTCGGCCTCGACGCCTAGATATACATCCTTGATTCCATATTCGCCAGTGACCCAGGCGCAAACTGGCATTACTAATTTGGCATCTTCAATAACCGCCCGCGCCATCCGCGCGGCCGCAGCTGAAGGCGCGTAATAAGCCGATCCGGTCTTGAGTAGCGCGACGATTTCTGCACCACCATTTCTAGTGCGAGTTACTAATTCGTCAATATCCGCTTGACTTAAAAGTTCGCTGAGCGGTTTTCCATTTACGGTGCAACGGCTCGGCACTGGAACCATCGTTTCGCCATGTGATCCCAAAGTTAGAGTCTTCACACTCGAGACAGGCAGATTTAACTTCTCAGCTACAAAATGAGTGAAGCGCGCAGTATCAAGCATGCCTGCTTGTCCCATAACTCGTTGATACGGGAATTTACAAGCGATTTGAGCCAACGCGGTCATCTCATCAAGAGGATTTGAGACAACTATAAGAACTGCATTTGGTGAATACTTCGCAATATGCTCGGCTACACCGCGCACTATGCCGGCATTTACTCCAATCAAATCCATGCGACTCATTCCCGGTTTACGAGGTAAGCCAGCGGTGATAACAACGACATCAGAATTAGCTGTCGCTTCGTAACCCGCACCTTCCGCTGTTGTGGTCTTTCCAATTACCTTAGTTTCAAAACCCTCAATAGATCTTGATTGATTAATATCAAGTGCCAGACCTTCAGATTTACCCTCGACGATATCGGTGATTACTACCGATTCAAATATGTCATATTCGGCTAAGCGAAGAGCTGTTGTGGAGCCATAGTAACCGGCACCGACTACTGTGACTTTTCCTGATCTACTCATGCGGCAGAACTTACCTGTCACCTACGTGGAAGCGCCAATGCGACTGTTATTAGAGACACAATTAGCGCGACGGGAACCAATTTCTCAACCGTTCTGCAGCTCCGGAAATCTGGAATGGTGTAGAGAGTTAGCGCGATTGCCAAGGTAATTGCACCAATTCGAACAGAGTAGAGAAATGCTGTAATTAGTCCAATTAGAGTTAATATCCAGGAAATCTTACGAATCATTTTGACGCCAATTCCAGAAGGTTCTGAAGCAACACCGCTCGGGTAACTGGTCCAACACCCCCAGGAACCGGAGTAATCCAACTTGCAATATCAGAAACTCCTTCCGCAACATCACCTACCAAACCCTTATCCGTTCTTGTAAGGCCAACGTCTACCACAATCGTACCCGGTGAAACCATCTGTGGTGTGAGGAAATTCGGCACACCTACCGCTGAAATCACAATCTCGGATCGCTTGGTATGTGCGCTTAAATTATTTGATTTCGAGTGCAAAGTGGTGACGGTTGCATTTATCTGCTTCGAGGAAAGCAACATCGATAGTGGCCGTCCTACCGTCGTACCCCTTCCAATTACCGCGATTTCGCGACCACTTAAGTCAATTTCATATCGTTTTAGTAATTCAATTATCGCAAGCGGCGTACATGGTTTTATTCCGTCTTGATCTAAAACTAACCGTCCTAGATTTACTGGATGGAGACCATCTACATCCTTGGAGGGGTCAATCGAGCTCATAATTGATTCCACTGAAACTCTGTTTGGTAATGGGAGTTGCACTAAAAATCCAGTGCAAGATTTATCGTTATTCAATTTCGCAACTGCGGACTTAATATCATTTTCATCGGCGTTTGCTGAAAGTTCTATCCGAGTACTTTTAATTCCTAACTCAGCACAGTCCCGATGTTTCCCATTTATATAAGTAATAGAAGCGGGATCATCTCCAACTAAAATAGTTCCAAGTGTTGGCGGATTTTCAAATTTTAGGATTTTCGCTTTTATGGATTCTTTGATAGCGGTAGCCGCTGCACGCCCATCAAGAAGTTTCGCCATGGCGCGATTGTAGTTGGCGAATTGAACTAATTAACCGTGGCGTCAAGAGATAAAGAGCGCCACCTAGGCCAATTTGAGCGGTAATAGCAATTGGCATGGCCCACCAAATTGGGCCAGTGGATTTAAGGTTTGAAGAGAGTAACTCGCCGCTACTTAATCTCGCTAAAAGAAGTGAAATCAGTAGTACAAAAGCAAGGGCACTATAAAGATATCGATCACGTTCTGGCCTGGAGTAGCTCTCGACCCCGTATCTAGTTATCAAGGCGCCTGCAACTACGGGTAGAGCTATCGCTAATAAAAAAATTGGAATACTTGAGGTGGGTATTGCTCCAAGTAGTGGTATCGCGGGAAGTTCATCAATTTGATAAGAAATCGGTGAGATATAGCTATTTATTCCGATCTCAAAACCACTTCCAATCAAATAACTCAACGTGGCGATAGCGATATTTGGAAGATAAAACAGTTGTATTAGGGCCAGCATTATCCCACCAAAAATTCCCGGTTCAACGACGCGCGTTACGGTCAGTACCGTGTCAAAATGCCAAATTAGAGACCCGGCGAATACCAGGAAACTAACTCCAACCAAGGCGGAAAAAGCAATTACTGTTGCGCGGAGCGATCGTTGCCATGGGAACTGGGTAGCATTTCTTGGCGAGATGCCACTTGTTAGATACGCAAAGAAAGTTGAAACCAAAAAGATTATCGGTATCGTTATATAAAATGGCGACGAAACCGTTCTATTCAAAGCTGGAATCGAAATGAGATATAAAATCAAGGAGTAAGAAATTGAGAAAGTTAAGATGTAGCCTCGGCGATCACGAGTTCCGATTGCACCCAGAATTCCAACCATCCTTTGGATTCCGCTCTTGACTGCAATGTAGGGAATAAATAGTGCGCCTAGCGGAAGGAACGTTAGATAACTAGAGTTCAATTGCAATGGCACTTGGTGAGCAACCAATATTGACCAGAGAGCGGCTCTTATGGGGTCGGCGGTATTGCCTGTTGAACTTCCGGATGTTGCCCAGACAACTAAAGCCATAAATGAAATCGGAAGAAGAAGTAGAATGATGCTGCGGATGGCTTGTTGTAAGCCAACGCGCAGAATCTCAAGCATTACGAAGTAGCTCGCGCAGTAGTCGCGCCGTCTCGCTAGGTGTTTTACCTACTTTTACTCCGGCTGCTTCTAGCGCTACTTTCTTAGCTTCAGCGGTTCCAGATGAACCAGAAACTATCGCACCAGCATGTCCCATAGTTTTACCTTCGGGAGCGGTAAATCCTGCGACATATCCGACGACTGGTTTAGTTACATATTCCTTTATAAATGCGGCAGCACGTTCTTCGGCATCGCCTCCAATTTCGCCAATCATAACTATCGCTTCGGTTTCTGGATCGTCTTGGAAGGCGCGCAAACAATCGATATGGGTCGTTCCGATAATCGGATCACCACCAATTCCGACTGCAGTAGAAAAACCAATATCTCTCGATTCATACATCATCTGGTAGGTCAACGTGCCAGATTTAGATACTAAACCAATTCGACCTGGACCAGTTATGTCCGCAGGAGTGATTCCGATATTGCACTTGCTGGGGGAGATTAATCCAGGGCAATTTGGTCCGATAATTCTCGTACTTCCTTGTTGAGCATATGCAAAAAAAGCTGCGGTATCGTGGACTGGAATTCCCTCAGTAATCACGACGACTAATGGAAGCTTTGCATCAATCGCATCAATTACTGCTGCTTTGGCAAACTTTGGTGGCACGAATACAACCGAAGCATTTGCACCGGTTGCGGCTACCGCTTCGCCGACCGAGTTAAAGACTGGGAGTTTCTTACCCTCTATTTCAACTTCTTGTCCGCCTTTTCCAGGCGTCACGCCACCAACAATCTTTGTGCCGCTTGCCAACATTCTTCCGGTGTGCTTTGTTCCCTCAGAACCAGTCATGCCTTGGACGATTACTTTTGTGTTTTCGTTAATAAAGATAGTCATCGTTGTACGGCCAATTCTGCGGCGCGAGCAGCGGCGCCATCCATGGTATCTAGCTGTTGAACGAGCGGATGATTAGCAGATTGAAGAATCTTTCTGCCTTCAACAACATTATTTCCATCTAATCTAACAACTAATGGTTTAGTGGCCTTGTCGCCGAGTATTTCTAGCGCTTGGATGATTCCGTTCGCTACAGCATCACAGGCGGTAATCCCACCAAAGACGTTTACAAAGACAGAGCGGACTGCGGGATCTCCCAAAATTATCGAGAGACCGTCAGCCATAACTTGGGCGCTGGCGCCGCCGCCAATGTCTAAGAAATTAGCCGGTTTTACTCTATATTTCTCGCCAGCATATGCCACAACATCTAGCGTGCTCATCACTAGCCCTGCGCCATTTCCAACGACGCCCACTTCGCCTTCTAATTTAACGTAATTTAAATCCCTCTCTTTGGCTAAAGCTTCTAGTGGATTTGTGGCGGCATGATCAATAAGTGATTCATATTCTGGATGGCGAAAAGCAGCGTTATCATCAAGAGTTACTTTTCCATCAAGAGCGATTATCTTGCCATCGGCCGTTTTTACCAGCGGATTTACTTCAACCAGGGTGGCATCCGATTTTTGGAGAGTCTCCCAAAGTTTTATTAAAACATCTGCCACCTGAGTTTCAACATCGCGTGGAAATGCCCCGGCGCGGACAATCTCAAGAGCTTTTGTTTTATCGAGACTGGTATTTGAGTTTACATGTACTCGCGCCAATTTTTCCGGAGTTTTATGGGCTACTTCTTCGATATCCATACCGCCAGCAACTGAGGCCATTACTAAAAAGGATCTAGCGGCACGATCTAGAAGTATTGCGAGGTAATACTCACTCTCAATGGGAGCAGCTTGAGCAATCATTACTTTGCGAACTAAATGGCCTTTGATATCCATTCCTAGGATTGCCTTAGCTTTTTCATAAGCATCGTCCGGAGATTCTGCGAGTTTTACACCACCAGCCTTACCTCGGCCGCCAATCTTTACCTGGGCCTTTACAACTACTTTTCCACCAAATTTCGCTGCCGCTAATTTTGCTTCTTCAGGAGTCATAGCGACTGCGCCACCTAGAACTGGTATTCCATTTGCCTCGAAGAGATCGCGCGCTTGGTGCTCAAAGAGGTCCACGGGTCATAACTTATCTACTGGCGCATATCGGAGCAACAAACGCTTATCTCCGTAACTTCCGAAATTGATAGTCGCTTCTGATTTTTCTCCTTCACCTGAGACCGCAATCACAGTTCCTAACCCAAAAGTGTCATGAGATACCCGATCGCCAATAACAAGTTGCAAGGTAGAACTCTGTTTTCCGGTTGCTCGCGGTGATGGTGTCGTTGATTTTCTGCGAATAATTGGAGGGGAGGTAAATCCACTCGCTGATTTATTCCATTCCACTAATTCATCAGGTATTTCTTCAAGAAAACGTGATGGTGGATTGTAATTTGGCGTACCCCATGCAGAGCGATATTCAGCGCGTGATAGATAAAGTCTTTCTCTCGCACGTGTGAGTCCCACATATGCTAAACGTCGCTCCTCTTCTAACTCTTTTTTCTCACCGAGAGTTCTCGAGTGTGGGAAAACTCCCTCCTCCATTCCAGTTAGAAATACCGTAGGAAATTCCAAACCTTTTGCAGTATGCAGAGTCATTAACGTAACAACGCCACCGTGATCTTCTCCTTCTGGAATTTCATCAGCATCTGCGACCAGGGAGACTTCCTCAAGGAAGCCAGCAAGCGTGGGAGTTTCACTTTCTCCAACAATTCGCTCTTCATACTCTTCAATTACCGCCACCAATTCCTCTAGATTCTCTACGCGCACCTCATCTTGAGGGTCGCCACTGGCACGAAGTTCCGAGAGCAATCCAGATTGTTCGAGTACCGCCGCAGCAATTGTTGCCGGAGGGCGATTGGCTTCAACTAGAACTTGGAGTGCGCTCATCATGGAGACAAACGCAGAAATTGATGCGGATGCTTTAGGAGTTAGCTCAGAACTATTTGCTCTAGAGAGTGCACTCCAAAAAGTTATAGATTCTGACTTAGCAACGCCACCAATGACATCAAGAGCGCGATCGCCGATACCTCTCTTCGGCGTATTAATAATCCGTTGCAGCGAAACTTCATCACTTGGATTCACTAGAACACGAAGGTAAGCGAGGAGATCCTTAACCTCTTTTCGCTCATAAAAACGGACTCCGCCAACAACCTTGTAGGGAATTCCAGAGCGCATAAAGGTCTCTTCAAAGACACGGGATTGGGCATTTGTCCGATAGAAGATTGCGGTATCGCCATGGCGCGAAGCTCCCTCATCAATTAGACGGCGCATTTCATCTCTGACGAATTCAGCTTCATGATGTTCATTTTCAGCGACAAAACCGATGAGTTTTGCGCCACTTCCAGATTCAGACCATAGATTTTTCTCTTTCCGTGATTCATTTTTTGCAATGACTGAATTAGCAGCGCTCAATATATTCTGGGTTGAGCGATAGTTCTGTTCCAGTAATATTGTGGTCGCATCTAGGTAGTCCTCTTCAAATTGGAGAATATTTCGAATTGTGGCACCGCGAAATCCATAGATGCTCTGGTCGGCATCTCCGACGACGCAGAGTTCGGCTGTTGGAATTCCTTCTCGATCGGTTCCAACAAGTTCTCTTATCAATATATATTGAGCATAATTGGTATCTTGGTATTCATCTACCAAGATATGTTTAAAGCGATTTCTATACCTCGCTCTCGCCTCGGGAAATTTCTGTAGAACTTCCACAGTTTTCATAATTAAGTCATCAAAGTCCATAGCATTTGATGTTGTTAATCTCTGTTGATAGACGGCGTAAATTTCAGCGACTATTTCTTCAAAATATGTTGAGGTGCTGTTTCGATAATCGGCCGGACCAAGTAATTCGTTCTTAGCATTAGATATAAGAGCCGCTACCGCACGCGGGTTATATCTTTTCTGGTCGATATTTAAATCTCGCATTACGAGCGTAATGAGTCGGACGCTATCGGATTGGTCATAAATTGAATATGAAGTTGTGAAGCCAAGGCGTGAACCTTCTTGTCGAAGGATGCGAACGCAGGCGGAGTGAAAAGTTGAGACCCAGATTGCTTTTGCGCGATTTCCAACTAGCGAGGCAACTCTCTCTTTCATCTCTCCGGCAGCTTTATTTGTGAAGGTAATAGCCAATATCTCAAATGGTTCAAAGCCGCGTTTTGCGAGAAGGTAAGCAATTCTTCGGGTTAATACTCGCGTCTTACCTGAGCCCGCGCCAGCTACGACAAGGAGTGGACCTCCCTCATGGGTTACGGCAGATTGTTGTTCTGGATTGAGTCCGTCGAGCAAAGTAGATTGCAAACTCTCGGACATGTTAGAAGTCTAGAATACGGCGGTGACTCCGCTAGCTGATGAAGAGATCAAACGCATATTGGTCGTAATGGCCCATCCAGATGATTGCGATTTTGGCGCTGGCGGCACCATTGCCCTCTGGACTAAAAAAGGAATTGAAGTTTCCTATTGTATTGTTACCAATGGCGACCAAGGTGGCGAAGCCTCAGAATTCTCACTCGAAGAGATAGCAAAGGTAAGGCAGCGCGAACAACGCGAGGCTGGAAAAGTATTGGGAGTTTCGCGAGTAACTTATTTGAATTATCGAGATGGATCGCTCGTTCCTACACTTGAACTTCGTAAAGATATTGTTCGCGAAATTCGGCGAGCTAAACCTGATCGAATGGTAGTTCAGTCTCCAGAACGCAATTGGGAGCGAATTTTCGCAAGTCACCCAGATCATCTTGCAGCTGGAGAGGCCACAATCCAAGCGGTTTATCCAGATGCCAGAAATCCATATGCATTTAGTGACTTAAAAGAGTCTGGATTTGAACCATGGCGAGTAAGAGAGCTTTGGATAACCGGATCGCCACAACCAAATCACTTTGTAGATATCACCGAAACTTTTCCGAAGAAGATTGATGCGTTAAAGGCACATGTAAGCCAGACCGCACACAACCCAGAATTAGAGGCGATGGTAAGAAGTTGGGGCGAGAAGAATGGCGAAGCAAGTGGTCTCGCTGCTGGAAGAACTGCGGAAATTTTTAAAGTTGTAAATACCGATTAACGAAGAACAGCTCGCTCAATAACCAGCGGGCGCATTGGTTTGCCATCAGTTCCGCCCTCTTCGATACCGCCTTCTGAAATAAAGTGCAATATTTCCATGCCACTTACTACTCTTCCCCAGACGCTATGGTTTGGTGAAAGCGTTGTCTCTTTATAGAAAATGAGGAATTGGCTGCTGATTCCATTTCGATTTTGAATGGCAACAGTCCCCTCGCGATATTTTCCAAAGCGTTTCGGAAGATTCTCTTTCTGGTAGGTAAATACTTTGTCCCCCATTCCAGTTCCTGTGGGATCGCCACATTGAATGAAACTTGTGACGTCGGTAGTTAATCGATGGCAAGAGGTCAGATCAAAATACTTCTGTTGAACTAGCGAGCTCATAAATGTTACGGCGACTGGCGCCCCTCCAAATTCCGGGCGAATCGTAATCACCCCACAATTCGTCATTAGATCGATAAAACGAGGTGGACGCTTCAATAGCTGGCTCGGTAAGGCGACTTTCTTTATTTCATTTGCTCTTGCTACCGCCGGCTCATCGACACAAACCACATCCTCTACAATTTGTGCTTCTTTCTTTCCATTGGTATCAGCGCTAGCAGGAATAGATATTGATATAAAAGAGGAGCAGAAAACAGCCATCGTGGCGACTTTGAAACGCATCGCTGCTACTCCCATTCAATGGTGCCTGGCGGCTTCGACGTTACATCGAGTACCACTCGGTTTATTTCTCGTACCTCATTGGTGATTCGATTCGAAATCTTGGCAAGTACTTCGTTTGGAACTCGGTACCAATCTGCCGTCATCGCATCCTCGCTTGACACCGGGCGAAGAACAACGGGGTGGCCGTAGGTTCGACCATCACCTTGAACTCCAACGCTCCTTATATCGGCAAGCAATACGACTGGGCACTGCCAAATCTCGCCATCGAGACCAGCCAATTGTAATTCTTCACGCGCGATAAAGTCAGCCTCGCGCAGAATTCTAAGTCTTTCTTGAGTAACTTCACCGACGATTCGAATCGCAAGACCCGGACCTGGGAATGGCTGACGCCAAACTATGGGAGAAGGAAGTCCTAATTCCATTCCCACTTGCCTCACTTCATCTTTAAATAGATTCTTAAGCGGTTCAATTAATTTAAATTTGAGCTCGTTAGGAAGTCCGCCGACATTGTGATGTGATTTGATATTAGCTGTTCCTGTGCCGCCACCTGATTCAACAATATCTGGATAAAGGGTTCCTTGAACGAGATATTCCACTTCTCCAGTTGTAACTAATTCTCTAGCCACATCTTCAAAGGCGTGGATAAATTCTCGTCCAATAATTTTTCGCTTCTCTTCCGGGTCCGTTACCCCAGAAAGCGCGCTAAGAAATCCCTCTTGAGCATTTACTACAACTAAATTGACTCCAGTCGCTGCAACAAAGTCACGTTCGACCTGGTCGGCTTCACCTTTTCGTAAAAGTCCATGATCAACAAAGACGCAGGTGAGTTGAGCTCCGATCGCTCGTTGAACGAGTGCGGCCGCAACTGCGGAATCAATTCCGCCTGATAAGCCACAGATTACCCGCTTGTTACCAACTTCGGATTTTATGTTTATCACTTCATTTTCGATTATGTTCTCAGCGTTCCAATTAGGTCGCAATTTAACGGTCTCAATTAACCAACGTTCTAGGATTGCTTGTCCATTTTCGCTATGCATGACTTCAGGATGAAATTGCACTCCGGCAAGAGTTCCATCCTCATTTTCGAAGGCTGCTACAGGGGTACCATTTGTGCCTCCGATGGTCTGAAATCCACCAGGAGGTTGAATCACGCTATCTCCGTGACTCATCCAAACATCGAAATTGGATTCAAGTCCTGCAAATAATTTTGAGGTTAGATCTGCGGCGAATTTCGTTCGACCAAATTCAGACTTACCTGTCTTTTCGACAACGCCTCCAAGAGCTTGTGCCATCGCCTGAAAGCCATAACAAATTCCAAAAATCGGAATTCCACTTTCAAAGAGTGAGCCATCGATTTGAGGCGCACCTTCAACATATACCGAAGCTGGACCGCCTGATAGAACTATGGCGCGTGGGTTACGCGCTCTAATCTCATCTACCGACATGGTGGAAGGCACAATCTCACTGTAAACACCAGCTTGTCTGATTCGCCTCGCAATTAATTGTGCGTATTGAGCGCCAAAGTCGATTACTAAAACATGATTGCCCCGTGAATTAAGCAATTACTAGCCTCGATTCAAAACAATTTCAACACGCTGGAACTCTTTCAACTCGGAGTAACCGCAGGTTGCCATTGCGCGACGGAGCGCGCCAAATAAATTCATCGTTCCATCAGCTGAATGAGATGGACCAACAAGAATTTCAGTTAGCGAACCAGAGGTGCCGACATGTACTCGGGTTCCGCGAGGCAGCTCAACATGATGTGCTTCGGTTCCCCAATGCCAACCTCTTCCAGGCGCTTCCTCCGCGCGCGCGAGTGGTGAACCGAGCATTACGCCATCCGCGCCACATGCAATCGCTTTTGAAATGTCGCCGCTCTTTCCAATTGATCCATCAGCTATGACATGAACGTATCGACCGCCGGATTCGTCAAGATATTCACGACGTGCGGCTGCAACATCTGCGACCGCGGTGGCCATCGGAACGGAAATTCCTAACACTTGACGGGTGGTATGTGCCGCTCCGCCACCGAATCCAACTAAGACGCCAGCGGCACCAGCGCGCATTAAGTGTTGGGCGCTCTGGGAGGTTGCGCATCCGCCGACAATCACCGGTACATCTAATTCATAGATGAATTTCTTTAGATTAAGCGGCTCAGTTTTAGCGGAGACATGTTCAGCGCTCACCGTAGTGCCGCGAATTACGAAGAGATCAACTCCGGCATCGATAACCGCTTTATGAAATTCTGCAGTTCGTTGTGGCGAGAGCGCGCCAGCCACCGTTACTCCGGCGGCACGAATCTCAGCGATTCGCTCTTTAATTAGTTCGGCACGGATTGGGGCTTTATATAACTCTTGCATACGCGCAGTCGCTTGTTCCGCTGGAATTGAAGAAATTTCACCTAGCTGGATTTTGGGATTTTCATATCTCGTCCAAAGTCCCTCTAAATTCAATACGCCAAGGCCTCCTAAGCGACCGATTGCGATAGCGGTTTCTGGAGAAACTACCGAATCCATCGGAGCAGCGAGTAGCGGCAAATCAAATTTGTAGGCATCGATCTGCCAGGCAAGAGAGACATCTTGGGGTTCGCGAGTTCGTCGAGACGGGACAATGGAAATATCATCAAACGAATACGCGGTGCGTGCACGTTTACCCTCAGAGATTTCGATATCAACCATGGCGTTCTTTCTGGTAATTAGGTGCGTCGGCTGCATCCAATACATCATGAGGATGGCTCTCTTGAAGTCCGGCGCTGGTAATTTGAATCAATCGACCACGACGTTGCAGATCTGAAATATCAGGAGCGCCGGTATATCCCATTCCAGAACGCAGTCCGCCAACTAATTGATGTACTACCGAAGCCACGGCGCCACGATAAGCCACTTTTCCTTCGATACCCTCCGGAACTAATTTATCTTCAGAGAGAACATCATCTTGCATATAACGATCTTTGGAATACGACTTACTCTCACCGCGAGATTGCATTGCGCCAAGTGAACCCATCCCGCGATATCGTTTAAATTTCTTTCCAGATACTTCTAGCAATTCACCCGGTGATTCATCGCAACCGGCAAGAAGTGAACCGAGCATTACCGTGTCAGCTCCGGAAACAATCGCTTTTGCGATATCTCCTGAGTATTGCAATCCGCCATCAGCAATTAATGGAACATCGGCTTTCTTACATGCTTTGGCAGCTTCCATTATGGCGGTAACTTGTGGAACACCGACGCCGGCAATTACTCGAGTAGTACAGATTGAACCGGGACCGACTCCTATTTTCACCGCATCTGCACCAGCATTAATTAAGGCCTGGGCTCCAGCGCGAGTCGCGACATTTCCCCCAATGATTTCTTGTTCAGGATAACTCTTCTTGATTCGCTCAATCGCATCTAGAACAGCTCGATGGTGGCCATGAGCTGTATCAACAACAACTACATCGGCTCCTACTTCAATTAAAGACCGAGCTCTTTCAAATCCATCATCGCCGACGCCTACTGCGGCACCTACTCGTAAACCAGCGCCCTTCACTAATTTTGCGTGGGTAACCTGTTCGGCAATTGGAAGGTTTCTATGAATTATTCCTATTCCGCCTAGCTTTGCCATTGCTATCGCCATCGCTGATTCGGTTACGGTATCCATAGCCGCAGAGACCAATGGAATATCGAGTTGAATTTTTCGAGTCAAGAAACTCTTGGTATCAACTTCAGAGGGAACTACTTCAGAGGCATCAGGTAGAAGTAACACATCATCATAGGTAAGGCCCAGCATTGCGACTTTCTCATTTACAGCCTCTGCCATGCCGAAACCCTAATGGGTCAGGTATTCAAGCTCCAACTGCCCGTTGGATTTCCTCGCAAGCCTCTACAAGACCTTCGACATAAACCGCACTCTGTGGATCAGATGTTCTCCAGCCACGACCACCAATAACAATCCTTGGCGCAGGTCGCACATTTGGTAACTCCGCCAAGATATCTAGGTCGCCATTTTTATTTAATTGCGCCCAGAGAAATATCGCGGGTGGCGCAGAACGTTTCACAATTGCACTAATCGCTTCTATTGGAGTTCGCGCACCTAAAAATTGCGTCTGAATATTTCTCTCCGACAGCGCTGCGGCCAGCGCATGTAACGGAAGTGAATGCATCTCTTCGCCGATACAAGCAAGTAGCACTGGGCGGGCATTTATCGGATTAGTCACATTCTCATGATTTGCATGAAGCAGCCGTTTGATAATTTCGCTCACCAAATGTTCAGTCTCAATACCGGTGCCTTGATCGGCCCATTCATCGCCCAACATGATTAACAGTGGGACAATGACCTCATTCCAAGTTGAAGTGATTCCACTTGAGGCAATCTCAGTTCGCAACAACTCTTCAACAAAAGAGCGGTCGTAGGCATGGGCGGCTCGGTAAAGGGTCTCAACAAGCTCTTCGCGAACTTTTATCTCTCGGTCGACCGCTCGAGTCCCATCGTTCTCTAAGCCTTCAAAGGAGAGGGCGCGCTGCGCCGCCTCTGCCGGAGAAGCACCTGAGATAACTAACTTTCGCATCAGGGTTAACCGCGCCAGATCTCTGGCGCTATAGCGACGATGTTCGCCTGAGCTATGTTCTGATGGGCCTAAGCCATAGCGACGGTCCCAAGTCCGGAGAGTCGCTGGCGCAACGCCTAGACGGCGAGCTACCGCAGCCACCGTTAAAAATGTGCTCTTAGTCATACCCCAATCCTCACCTAAGCGCGCCACAGCGGCATCTTGAAAAGAAGGTACTTGAACAACTCACGGCGCGATTGTATCTTTTGTCCATGACCGAGATGACCCGCCTACCAAAGCCCGTTGCGAGCAACTGGGAGTGGCAGTACGAGGGCGCATGTAGATCTCTGCCAACTGAGATGTTTTTCCATCCAGAAGGCGAGCGTGGACCAAGGCGTAGAGCGCGTGAGATTGCAGCAAAGGCAGTCTGCGCCTCTTGCCCGGTAATTGCACAATGCCGAGCCCACGCACTTGCTGCTCAAGAGCCATATGGGATTTGGGGCGGCTTAACTGAAGATGAGCGATTAGACATTATTAGTAAAGCCACTCGCCAAGCCCATAGCTTGAACGCTTAAGTAATCACGCCAGGTTTCTGGCGCAAACTAATAACAGTTGTAACGGCAAGCGCCGAAATAATGACCCCAAGCGAGACCGCTAAGGAAATATGTGGAATCGTGTAACCGAAGGCCTCGTGTATTCCAATTCCATGAAGAGCTTCAATTATTAATTTAACTCCGATAAAGCCCAGCACAATCGATAGTCCTTTTGATAGAAAAATTAACCGCTTTAAGAGAATACCTACTAGAAAATAAAGTTGGCGAAGGCCCATTAAAGCAAATGCATTAGCCATAAAGACAATATATGGATCGCGTGTTAATCCGAAGATAGCCGGGATTGAATCGAGTGCGAAAAGTAGGTCGGTAGTTCCGAGGGCAACTAAGGCGAGTGAAAATGTAGAGAGGCCTCGTTTGCGAAGTGCGGTAATGATTCGATTCTCTCGCCACTCATCTTTCTCAGTATCTTCGGTGATTAATTTATAGGCCGTCCAGAGCAAGATTGCACCAAAGAGGAAGAAAATCGCAACAAAACGCTCGACGACAGCGGCTCCGATAACAATAAAAATTCCGCGCATAACTAGCGCCATCAGAATTCCGAGTAGAAGTACTAGTTGCTCCTTTTCTCTCTCAATTTTCAGTCTGGTCAGAATAATCAAAAAGACAAATAAGTTATCGATGGAAAGAGAGTATTCGGTTATCCAACCAGCAAAGAATTCCGCACTTGCGGTTGGCCCATCCCAACTTCGCATTGAAATTCCAAAAGCTATTGCGGCGCTTACATAGATTGCGGTCCAAGTAGCGGCTTCGCGAAGGCTGGTTACCGTATCTCTTCGATACCAAGCCCAAGCTAGATCGAAGAGAATTACAACACTAACTACTGCAAAAGTAATTAGCCAGACAGTTAGCGAGACATTTACTGTTTCAGTGGACATTGGCGTGAGTGTAATGAGAAAGGGCCCCGCAGGGCCCTTTTCAAATTAGTGGCTATGTCCTCCGGGACCATGACTATGTCCATGTCCACCAGCAGCCTCTTTTGGCTCTTCTGGCTTCTCATAGACAAGTGCTTCAGTCGTAAGGAACATGGCAGCAATTGATGCAGCATTGGCAAGCGCGGATCGCGTCACTTTAACTGGATCGATTACGCCAGCTTTAACTAGATCGCCATACTCGTAGCTAGCAGCATTGAAGCCTTCGTTGCTCTTCATATTTCTTACCTTTGAGACAACGACGTAACCTTCTTGGCCCGCATTTTCTGCGATCCAACGAAGTGGTTCTTGGCAAGCTTTCGCGACCAGACGAACACCCACAGCGGCATCGCCCTTATAACCAAGATCGCTATCCAAAACAGTTGCGGCATGAACGAGAGCAGCGCCGCCGCCAGCAACGATTCCTTCTTCTACAGCCGCGCGAGTCGCAGAGATGGCATCTTCAAGGCGATGCTTCTTCTCTTTCAACTCAACCTCAGTATGTGCGCCGACTTTGATTACGCAGACGCCGCCGGAGAGTTTTGCTAAACGCTCTTGGAGCTTCTCGCGATCCCAATCAGAGTCAACGACATCGATTTCGCGACGAAGTTCAGCGATTCTGCCCTCGACATCTTTTTTAGAGCCAGCGCCATCAACGATTGTCGTGTGATCTTTCGTTACGACAATTCGGCGGGCTTTACCCAACATATCGATCGAGACCTGGTCCAGTTTGAGGCCAACTTCTGCGGAGATCACCTGGCCACCGGTAAGAATCGCCATATCTTGGAGCATCGCCTTACGACGATCACCAAAACCTGGAGCCTTAACGGCTACTGAGGTGAATACGCCGCGGATTCGATTTACTACCAGAGTAGATAGCGCTTCGCCTTCTACATCTTCGGCAACAATCAAAAGTGGCTTGCTGGTCTTTGCGACCTGTTCTAGTACTGGCAAAATGTCAGCAAGCGCTGAGACTTTTCCAGCTGAAATCAAGATATACGCATCTTCAAGAATCGCCTCCATACGATCTTGATCAGTTACGAAATAAGGCGAGATATAGCCCTTATCGAACTGCATACCTTCGGTGAATTCGAGTTCAAGTCCAGTAGTTGAAGACTCTTCAACGGTGATGACGCCATCTTTACCGACCTTGTCCATCGCTTCGGCGATTAATTCACCGATGCCACGATCTTGGGCTGAGATTGTTGCGACATCTGCAATCTGTTCTTTTCCAGAAACCTTTGTGGAATCGGAGCGAAGCTTCTCGACAACTGAAGTTACTGCAGCTTCGATACCGCTCTTGATTCCCATTGGTTGGGCGCCAGCAGCAAGATTGCGTAGACCTTCTTTAACCATCGCCTGGGCAAGTACGGTCGCAGTCGTTGTACCGTCACCGGCAACATCGTTTGTTTTTTCTGCAACTTGCTTAACGAGTTGTGCGCCCATGTTCTCAGCTGGATCAGAGAGTTCAATTTCCTTAGCGATTGTGACACCGTCATTTGTGATGACTGGTGCGCCAAATGATTTTCCAATCACGACATTACGACCCTTAGGTCCGAGCGTCACCTTTACGGTGTCAGCGAGAATATTTACGCCACGCTCCATGCCGCGACGAGCGTTCTCGTCGAAATGCAGTGCTTTGGCCATATTTATTTCTCGATTACAGCCAAGATGTCACGAGCAGAGAGGACTAGGTATTCCTCACCGCCGTGCTTAATCTCGGTGCCGCCATACTTGCTGTAGAGAACCACATCGCCGACTTTGATATCCATCGGGACGCGTACGCCATCATCGAAACGGCCCGGTCCAACTGCAACGACGGTGCCTTCCTGTGGCTTCTCTTTGGCGGTATCTGGGATTACTAGACCGGAAGCTGTCTTCTCTTCGGCCTCGCTAATCTTTATAACGATTCGATCTTCTAGTGGCTTAATGGCAATGGCCATCGTCATACCTCCTTCGTATCTAGAACTGCTTAACTGATTCGGGCGACTTATCACTCTCACCCGGCGAGTGCTAACGGCAAGCCTAGGGCGAGTTATTCCACCGCTCAAATTGGCGCTCAGCAGGTCCGAACCTGAGCTGGGCCCGAAAGCAAACGTTGTCGAGCGCGAGCGAGACGGTTTGCGAGGGCCTAGATCAGGGGCAGATTTGCTGCCGCATTTGAGGAGGCGGTTAGACCGAGGGTGGATGGCGGTTTGCCGGCTGAGAGGGCTAGCGACCCGAGCGCTGCCACCATCGCACCATTATCGGTACAGAGTGCTGCCGGCGGAATCCGTAGTTCAATCTTTGATTTTTCGCAACGCATTTTGGCCACTTCACGCAACCTTGAATTTGCGGCAACGCCACCTGCGATTAGAAGTGAATCAACTCCAGAGTCAATAGCTGCTTTTATCGATTTATTCAACAGCACATCGACGACCGCTTCTTGGAAAGATGCAGCAACGTCATTTCGATTGGCCTTGGGATTTGCTACGAGATAACGTGAAACTGCAGTTTTTAATCCAGAGAAAGATAGATCGAAAGGTCGCTCCAACATATCGCTTGCTTGAGAGAGTCCACGGGGAAAATTAATAGCCTCCCTATTTCCATTCATGGCCTCCCGATCAATTAACGGTCCTCCGGGAAATCCAAAACCAAGTAATCGCGCAACTTTATCGAAGGCCTCTCCGGCTGCATCATCAATCGTTGCGCCAAGAATTGCGATATCTTCAGTCAAATCATTTACTTGCAGGATTGATGAATGGCCACCGCTAACTAGTAGTGCAATAGTGGGCTTGGCATTATTCTCTAAATTATCTACGGCAATATGTGCTACAAGATGATTAACGCCATAAATTGGTTTATCTAAAGCGAGCGCTATCGCATTTGCGGCGGATAGTCCAACTAAAAGCGCTCCAATTAGACCTGGGCCGGCGGTTACCGCAACCGCATTGATATCCTTTAGAGAGACTTTTGATTCGCTCAGCGCCCGTTGAATAACTCGCTGCATAGCTTCTAGGTGAGCGCGCGAAGCCACCTCTGGGACTACGCCGCCGAATCTTGCATGTTCTTGAACGCTCGATGCAATAACATTAGCGAGTAACTTTCTGCCCTTTACTATGCCAACAGAAGTTTCATCGCAAGAGGTTTCGATTCCGAGAACTAGCGGTTCACTCACTGCTCACCTCTTTGCGCATAATTAGCGCATCCATCCCTGGTCGGTAATAATCTTTTCGCTTGGAGATAGTGCGATAACCGCGCTTTTCATAGAGCTGTTGCGCATCAATATTTCCTTCGCGCATTTCTAACATCAGCGCTGCAACGCCCTTTGCAATCGCCCACTTCTCCAATTGCTCAAGCATCTGGCTGGCTAAACCAGCTTTACGGTGAGATGGAATTACAGCGAGAGTATGGATATCTGCAACATCGCCCACAATTGCAACTCCCGAATAACCAACTATCCGCCCGGATTCAGTAGCAACGAGGTACCGATGGGTTCTCGGAGCTCCCGCCAGCTCCTCTTTGAACTGTGCGGCACTCCATGGCGATTCCGTAAATATCTCACGATCAAGACCAACTAGGACTGGGACATCAACTATCGCCATCTCTCTGATCTCAATCTGACGCGTTGCAGTTGGTTGCGCGTCGGGCCTTCTCAAATAAATAGGACTTGTGAAACTTTCATGATTGGCTGCTTCTAGAAGTTTTCCTGGGCTTGGAAAAAGTGGTTCGGTGAATCCGTATCCAAAAGCCTTTTCAGAATTAGAAATATCTTTTGGAGTACCAACAGCAGGCCCCAATACCCGTCGATTATCTTTATAGCGAGCCCAAAAAACTTCTTTTCGCCGCGCATCTGTTGCCACGAGATATTCATCCGCAGCTACTTCGATTCCATCTAAAGAACAGACACCAATCCAGGGTATCTCTCTTGCGCTGGCAAAAGTTTGCGCAAAGACAATTCCAACTCTAAGTCCGGTAAATGGCCCAGGTCCCATTCCAACTATTACCCGATCAATTTTTTCATTTTTGTTGAGGGCTTTTGCAACCAATTTAGGAAGTACCTCAGCATGTTCAGTCGCGCCATCTTTAAACCCAGAATAGATCAGCGATTCGCCTTTAAAGAGAGCGCAGCTCGTTCGATCAGTTGAGGTATCTATAACCAAGGTATTCATAATTTAAATCCCTGCCATCTTGGGCCGTGCGGGATGAAATCTAGAGATCGCTCGGTATCGCTGATAAATTCAATTGTTATCTCAAGAAATTCATCTTTTAGTAGCGGTGCTAAATCACTTCCCCATTCAATTACTGTGACGACCTCGCTCATCTTTGAGGGAAGATCGAGGTCTTGAAATTCGAGTAATACACCCGGAGATTGAATTAAACGGTAGGCATCGACATGAATTAGAGGAACTCGTCCATTATGAATTCTTGAGATAACAAAGGTCGGTGAGGTGATCTCGCTGATCCCAAGCCCACGGCCAATTCCCTGAGATAGCGCAGTTTTTCCGGCACCAAGTTCGCCACTGAGAATAATTAAATCGCCAAGTTTGAGTTGGGCGGCAATTTTTTCGCCAATGGTACGCATCTCATTTACTGAACTGACCTGAATCACCACATAAGGCTAGCCGGGAAAGCAAATGGGGCCCGGTCTCTCGGGCCCCATAAGCCTGATCAGCTTTACTTCATTTTACTTCTGGTAGAACTTGAGCAATGGTGCAGTGAAGGTTGGATCGTAAGTGATTCCTCCCGCTGCCCTAATTACTTTGCGTACAGTCTTTGTATTAACCGACTTGCCGCTTGACGAAGCTGCTAACAAATCAGCTATTGCCAAGTGTTGATCGACAGTGGTGTTGCAGTGTCCAGTTCCATTAATGCCAGCTGGAGTTACTGGTGTGGCTCCGCTGAACTTAGTGTAAGAACTTGGAGTGCGCTGCCATAGGGCAAGAAGGTTCTTGCTCTTCTTCGCAGCTGCAGCATCGATTAACCATTGCTGGTTTCCGGCTGGAGTTACGTTATCTGCAGTAGCTGCAAGGCTGATTGTTGGAACCTTGAAGTCACCCTCGTGAGAGAGCAGCGTGCGCATCTTTGCAATTGCAGTTGCATCACCCTTCATTCTTGGGTATGCCGCTAGATAAGCAAGCATCGCATTTGTGGCATCGCTGCCGCTAAGTGCTGATGCATATTCGCGCTTGGTATCACCAAGCTGCGCTGCATAATCAGTTGCAGTGTTATCAAATACTGGGCCACCAGAATCTCTCTCGAGATCATAGGTAGCTAAAACGCCAAGCGTTGCTGCATCAGCCAAGTTCTGAAGTGCGCCAAGTGCTGGCGAAATTCCAGAAGCGAATTGGAATGAAGTCAATACATCGCCAGGACCAGAAGTTCCATCAAAGCTCTTGCTCTGGGTTGGAACACCTGACATTGCTGCAATCATTACAACTGCAGAACGAGATGGGACTGCTGCCTTCAATGCGGCCGGCGCTGCAGAAGTTGCAGGCCAAGCTGGGAAGGGTGCGTTAGCAGTAATGTTCGCCAGCATTGTAGTAAGCGCATCAGAGATCTTGCCCATATCCGAGTAAACCTGAAGCACAGACTTGTAATTGCCACCTTGGATTGTTGGATCAAGGAAAGCTTTGATTCCCCAGAGCGCATCTCCGGCCATCTTTAATTCAGCCTCAACGCTTCCAGCTGCTGGACAGAGAAGTCCGGCTGCTGAAATTAGTTTCGTGTTTCGCTCAGAAAGTCCTTGAGTTATGTATGCGCCGAGAGAACTACCCCAAGCGATAACTTTCTTTATCTCAGGAAATTCTTTGCGGAGCATCTCTATCAACTCAACATTGGTCTTTAGCGCATCATCTGCATTCCATCCCTTGCGAGTGAAACCAGATCCGGCAACCGCGTGACCCTTTGAGAGAATTCCGGTAGCAACCTCGGTAATTTCCGCAACAGTTCTACCTGGAGCCGGTTCTGGGGTCTTGCCAACCTTGTAATCCAAAGTTGGGATATCTACTGGGTAGCGATATCCATGGGTGTATAGGAAGAGGGTGCCATTAAAGGCTTGTTCCAATGGAAGTTGAACAACATATTGAGCTCCATCAGAAGTGACGCCAACGCATTCGCGGTATAACTGATACGGAGTGAGGTTGAGATTGATCTTCTCTGAGCAGACTGGCGCAGCAGTAGCAACACTAGGTGCTGCAATCAGCGCAGTTGTTGAGAGCACGAAGATCGCCGAGACGGCGAGAATCCGCTTCTGTAGATTATTGGTTTTCATGAGTTTGTAGGTATTCCCTTCGCTGGCAACTTCGCTCTCTTTGGAGCAACTTTATTTACTGGACCTGCAGCTGAATCAGTCACATAAATCGTGCGACCAGTATCAACTGGGCTCAGTGCGCCCGATGCATTGAATTTACCGATCCAGAAACCGGTATATCCAGCATGGGTTGAATCGCTAACTCCGTAAGGTGCAAAGGCGGCGCTTACAAAGGTACGACCCTTAGTTTCAATCGCATTAATCAGCGATTGACGGGTTGGATTGCTTCCAGCGGCGCGAAGCGCTTGTACAGTCAACATACCGGCATTCATACCAACCATTACGTTGGCATCGAAGTCGACATTGTTGTTGTACTTCGCATTTACTTCACGGAAGAACTTAACAAAGCGATCGCTGGTGTCGGCTGCGTCAGGTAGCCAAGAAGCGCTGATTGCATTACTTAGCAGAGCAGCGGCTTGTGGGTTACCGGATGCGATGCGGATAGTCGTTGGGTCGGCGCCAACGGATCCAAGGATCCACTGTGGCGCAAACTTAAGCGCAGCTGCAGCACCAAGTAGAACTGTGGTGGCAGTTGTAACGCTGAAGGTGACTACAACTTCGCACTTAGCGCCGGCAAATTTCTGTACCCAACCAGCTGCAGCAGCAGATGATTGAGAGCCGGAGACGTAGCGAACTGTTTCACCAAAAGTAATTCCCGCAGTTGCAAAACCTCTTGCAGCATCATCGCCGAAATCATCGGCTTGTGCTAACAGACAAGCCTTCTTACCTGCGAAGTTATCCTTTATGTAGGTTGAAAGTACTTTTGCCTCAGTTGCATATGAAGGGAAATGCATAAAAGAGGTTGGATATTTGGATTTATCAGCGAATTCGCTAAAACCAGTATTCAAAAATAGAGATGGAACGCCACGTTTAGCGAGCTGAACTTTGCTTGCTACTGCAATGTGGTTTGCGGTTCCAAGTTGGCCAACAAGTGCGAAGACCTTATCTTGTAGAAGTAGGTCGTTAGTAGCATCGATTGCAGACTGGGTCTTATAACCATCATCCTTAATGACTAATTTAATCTTTCGACCGTAAACTCCGCCACTTGCATTTATGTAGTCAAAGTAGGCTTTCATCGCCGGCGCTACCTTGTTGTAACCGGTCGCAGCAGGTCCAGTCTGCGGCACGGTAATGCCGAGCTTGATCTCTGTTGCAGAGACGCCATCTACTGCGTTAGCTGGTACCGCGCTCGCAACAAGTGCAAATGAGGTGACAGCGACGGCAGCCAGAACGCTCTTCTTCCGTCCTAAGCTGATCATTTATTTCCTTCCATCGAGGGTTTGTTCTTCAATGTTTTGCGTGTGCCTCGCGACGTTTTCTCATCGCCTCGGCCGGACCGTTTGGCGAGAAGAGAACTGTCAGGATTAGCAACGCGCTAACAATGAAGCCTGGCAGGTTCGTGCTGATCTTTTCGGAATCACCGAGGCGATGAGCTATCGCGTCGGCGATCTCGGGGACCACCACGAGAACTACGGCGCCTAGCATGCTACCTAGGAGGCTGGTTACGCCAGCCAGCACGGCTCCGGTAATTATTGTGAAAGAGAGGCTCAATGGGAAGGCGCTCGGGGCAACGATGCTGATCATCCCTAATAGGGCCCCGGCAAGCCCGGCTACGCCCGCGCTGATGGTGAAGGCGAGGATCTTGGAGGAGGCGACATTCACCCCGGCGAGGGCTGCTGCCGTTGGGTTAGCTCGCAGCGCTTTCCAATTTCGACCAAACCTACTATTCAGTAGATTCCGAAGAAGGAAGATAGAGATTAAGACAACTAGAGCAGCAATCCAGAAGAACCATTTATAGAGAGTGAACTCCTCGCCAAATCTTGCTGGCGGTGATCCTGCGTCATAGACCAATCCAGTTTCACCGCCAAGAAAAGCAAATTGATTTGCCAGTGTTGGCAGCCCAACTGCGAGTGCCAGAGTTGTACCGGCAATATATGGACCAGATAATCTCCCGGCAGCAAAGCCTAAAATAAAACCAAAGGCTGCTGATACCAAGATTGCAATTAAAAAGGTAAACCAAAATGGCGAACCCCAATAACTCTGGGCGATCGCAGCTCCATAGGCGCCGATTGCTAGAAATGCGCCGTGACCAAGTGAAACTTGACCGGAATAACCCGTTAGGAGAATGATCGAAGCAATCGCAAGAGTCAGAATCGCGATTGTGGCTCCTTGATAAACCCGAAGTTCACTAACTCGATCGGCAACTAGAACTAAGGCCCATCCAAAGAGCGCATACGCGATAAAGGCTTTCTTGGTCGATAACTTATGCAATACGCACCCGCTTCGATCCTATTAATCCATTTGGTCTTAAAATCAGAGAGAGAATCAAAACAATAAAGACAGAAGGGAATACGAGAACCGTACTAATATAATTAGTTATTAACGCAACTCCGATTCCAAGTGCTAGACCACCAACTACCGCTCCTGGCAAACTCTCTAAACCGCCGATTACTGCCGCCACGAAACCAAAAACTAGAAGCACATCTAACGAATTCGGAGAGAGGATGTCATTAGGCGTAACCAAGACTCCCGCAAATGCGCCCGCAGCTCCGGCAAAGACCCAACCAATAGTTCTAATTGGTCCCACTCGAATTCCAGCTAATCGAGCAATCTCAGGTTGGAATGCCGACGCTCTTAACGAGAGTCCGAGATCAGTTTTTTGGAAAATGAAAGAGAAGATAATCATCACAATAGCGGCGCCAATAATTACCACTAAGTTCAACATCGAAAATGGCAACGGTTGGCCATTAAATACGAAACCGGTTGTTGAAACGGGTGGCGCAATCGATCGGAACTCATTCCCCCAGATCATTCCCACAACGCTACGAATTATCCCAAGAAGTCCAAGTGTTGCGATTACTGGTGCAATTGCGGCAACGGGTCCTTCATCAGCATGGCGGAAGAGAGTTCGCATTAAGAAATATTCAATACCGGCGCCGAGTAACGCTCCCGCAACTACCGCAAAGAGAATTGCGAGCCAGAAAACGCCGGTGCGATTAATGATTTCATAGGCAATATAAGTGGTGAGAATTGCTTGACCAGCTTGCGCAAAATTTATAACTCGAGTTGAGCGCCAGACAAGAACTAGTGCCAGTGCCATCAAGCTATAGATAGAGCCAAGTGTTATACCTATTAATAGCGTGCCAATTAACTCTCTCATCAGAACCCCAAATAGGCAGATTTAAGCGCGGGATCTGCCAAAATATATCGCGCATCCCCGGCGGCGATCAATTCGCCTAGGTTGAGGATTACACCTGTATCTGCAACAGCCAATGCGCTGACTGCATTCTGTTCAACTAAAACTACCGTCATGCCCATGTCCTTTCGCAATCGCTGGACTACGGTAAAGATTTGTTCGATTATTAAAGGTGCCAAGCCAAGTGATGGTTCATCAAGTAGAAGCAATTTCGGTCGCGAGACCAGGGCGCGTCCAATCGCCAACATCTGGCGTTCGCCACCAGAGAGAGTATTTGCGCTCTGTTCCATTCGTTCGCCCAATCGTGGGAAGAGTTCAACAGCTTCAGCAATCGCTTTATTAGTATCGCTTCGATTTCGTCGCCATAAGCCACCCATCAATAGATTTTCGTGTACCGATAATTCGGGAATAACCGATTTACCTTCCGAAACATGTGAAATACCAAGTCGCACTAAATCTTCAGGCTTCTTGTTAAGAATATTTCGTTCTCTCCAAGTTACAGTTCCATTTGATGGTGATTTCAATCCAGAGAGGGTGCGTAACAACGTAGTTTTGCCAGCGCCATTTGCACCGATTATCGCGGTTATCTCGCCTTGTTTAACTTCAAAGCTAACATTTGAGAGCGCCCGAATAGCGCCGTGATCCACAGTTAAATTACTTACCAACAACGAACTCACTTGGCACCTGCTTCGTGGGAGCCGAGATAGGCAGTTATAACAGCTGGGTCATTACGTACTTCTTCTTTGGTTCCCGAGGCAATTAACTCACCAAAGTTCAAAACTGAAATGCGATCACAGATCGACATCACAACATCCATATGGTGCTCGACAATGATGATTGAAGTTGTGCTTTTCAAATTCTTAATCAGACCGTTTAGCCATTCAATATCTTGTGGACCAAGTCCGCCGGCTGGTTCATCAAGGAGAAGTATTCTCGGTTCACTTACAAGAGCCCGCGCAATTGAAACTCGTTTGGTATCTGGGTAAGCAAGAGTGTCGGCTCGACGTTCGGTAAGACTTCCAGAATACGCTCGCTCTAACGCTGATTGTGCACGTTCTTTCAGGCCGCGCTCATCTTTACTCGTTACGCCTAAGAAGGATTCGATTAATCCTGATTTCGCCAAACTGTGGGCGCCAACCATTACATTCTCTTCAACAGTTAGATCTGGAAAAAGTCCTACCCCTTGCAGAGTGCGCGCAATTCCATGAGAAACGAGTTGGTGTGGCTTCGGCCAACTAACTTTTCGCCCATAAAGCTCTAGTTCACCGCTTGCTGGTGTAATTAACCCCGAAAGTGCATTAAACACAGTGGTCTTACCAGCACCGTTTGGGCCAATGAGGCCGAGGACTTCGCCTCGATGGAGATCGATATTTACATTTGAAAGCGCCTGTAAACCACCGAAGTTAACCGAGAGGTTCCTAATAGAAAGGACTCTCTCTTGTGACATCAGAGACGCTCCTTCTATCCAGTTCTACAAACTAGTTGCGACAACTAGTTGATATGTACTAGCGGAACTCTGGGACCAATTCGCGTCACGATCTCATAATTGATGGTGCCACAAGCTCGTCCCCAAGCGTCGGCAGTGTATCCGTCACCGCCTTCCGAGCCAATGAGATAAGCCCAATCTCCCGTGCGCGCTATCGAATCGTTACCTAAATCAACAACAAATTGATCCATCGATACGCGACCCAGTATTGGAGCTTTCCGGTTACCCACACGCACGCCGGCTCTACTATCCGCATTTCTTGGAACGCCATCGGCATAACCCATCGCAACAACTCCAACTTTTGTCGCTGCTGATGTTATTGCAGTTCCACCATAGCCAACCTGAGCACCGGCTGGGACTTCCTTAACCAATTGCAGCCGTGCTCGTAACGACATGACTGGCTGTATTCCTAATTTTGTAGAATCTCCAAGATTTTCGACATCAGGCGATAGCCCATACATCGCAATCCCCATGCGGACTAAATCAAAATGAGATTTCGGATCAATTAGCGTTGCCGCTGAATTACTTAAGTGGAGAATCTCTGGTCTAATTCCTAACTCTTCTGCTTCTTTAACTCTAAATTTAAAATTACTAAGCTGTTCCTCATTAAATGGATGACCGGGCTCATCGGCTCTGGCAAAGTGAGACCAGATACCTATTACCTCAACTTTCCCCTTCTTAACTGATTCTGATACTGAATTGAGAAGCGCCCGCCATTCCGAGAGCGCACCCCCTCTTGTCATTCCAGTATCTACTTCGAGATGAATCCGTGGAGTAATGGAAGTTCGCGCTGCTGCTTTTTCAATTGCTGCCAAATGATCAAGTGAAGGGAGAGCTAGATCGATTTTCTTTTTTAATGCGCTTTCGAAATCATCTTGAAGCGGAGTTAGCCAAGCCAGAATGGGAACTTGGATTCCGCTCTCTCTAAGTTTTAGCGATTCCTCTAAAAGCGCAGTACCTAACCAAGATGCGCCAGCTGCTACAGCTCGCTGCGCTACTGGAATTAGACCATGGCCATATGCATCAGCTTTTACAACCGCTAAACCTTTACCTTTAGAGATTGAGAGAAGATGGCGAACGTTTGACTCGAGCGCGCTCAAGTCGATTAACGCTTCAGCCCGACTCACGCCACAATTCTAAGTCTCTTCTCATAAGGGGGCTGGCTCGGCTCTCCTTCATTGAAGCTTCCTCTAGGTTGGCGAGTTTTCCGGCACGCTTTGCAATAAGCAGTGGTTTCTTCGCCTCTTCGACAAGCGCTATTCCAGCGGAGTCATAACCGCGATACTCAAGTCTTCGGAGCCCTTCAATTATTTTAGATTGCGCGGAATCGGAACCGGTGTAGCCGATGATTCCGCACATCTTCTACTCCTTTAAATAGAGAGTTCTGATTTTACTAGCGCTGCGATTGATTCTGCGAACTCGGTTGCGCTCTTTTCTTCGGCGGCTTCCACCATGACCCGAATTACCGGTTCGGTTCCTGATGCTCTTAATAAGACTCTTCCTGAATTACCCAAACTTCTCTCAATCTCACTTACCCGATTCCTTATTTTTTCATTAGTTGAAAGTCGAGCTTTATCTACACCTTTAACATTGATAAGAACTTGAGGATATCGCGACATAAACTTTGCTAATTCATTGAGTGTAGTTTTTCTGCGCACCATTTCTGCAATTAGATGTAGCGCTGTCAGTAGCCCATCGCCCGTAGTAGAGAACTTTCGCATGATGATATGGCCCGACTGTTCGCCGCCAAGTGAGTGTCCGGATTTGAGCATCTCTTCTAGGACATAACGATCACCTACAGGAGTAGCAACGAAGCCAACTCCCAACTTTTCGAGTGCGCGAATCAGGCCAAGATTTGTCATCACAGTTCCGACTACAACCTTTGTTGGTAGCTCAGTGTGCTGAGCCAAAATTCCTAATATAAAGTCCCCATCAATGACATTACCGAGATGATCTATCGCAAGGACTCGGTCAGCGTCACCATCATACGCAATACCTAAATCAGCTCTCTCGCTCTTTACTCTCGCGATTACTCCCGCCAAATATGTAGAGCCACAGTTCTCATTTATATTCTTACCATTTGGCTGGTCGTTAATTGCAGTAATTTCTGCGCCAGCTCGGCGGAGCGCTTCTGGGGCGACATTTGATGCGGCCCCGTTGGCGCAATCAACAACAATCTTTAGCCCCTTGAAATCGCAATTAATCGTTGCGAGTAGATATTTTAGATATCGCTCGCGGGCACTTTCATCTTTTTCAATTTCTCCTGGGGCAACGCCAGGCTGCCAATCAATCTTTAATTGGGATTCGATCTGAGCCTCAATTGAATCAGCTAATTTCTTACCATCTCGAGCAAAAAATTTGATGCCATTATCGGTTGCCGGATTATGCGAGGCGCTAATCATTACGCCGAGATCAGCTTTTGAATCCAATACAAGAAATGAGACGGCCGGAGTAGGAAGTATGCCAACTAATTGAACATCGATTCCGCAACGTGAAAGTCCTTCAGCTATCGCTCGCTCTAGATAAGCACCAGATTCGCGCGAATCTTGCGCGATGATTGCCTTTGGTTTATGTCCAGCAAATTCTCCGATATCGGTTAGAACATGCGCTGCGGCAACGGATAAATCATGCGCTAAGTTTTCAGTGAGATCGACACCGGCTAAACCTCGGACACCATCGGTGCCGAATAGGGCCATGTCAGATAGGTTATCGCTTGCTGTACTGCGAGCGCTTACGGGCTTTCTTCAAGCCATACTTCTTACGTTCGATGACGCGAGGATCACGAGTTAGAAATTTTGCTTTCTTTAGCGCCGGGCGATTTGCATCAACATCAATTGCATTTAGTGCGCGAGCAACGCCAAGACGGAGCGCGCCAGCCTGTCCTGAGATTCCGCCACCATCGATACGAGCGATGATGTCGAACTTTCCTGCAGCGCCAACGGTGCGAAGTGGTTCTGAGATTGATTGTTGGTGGACTTTATTTGGAAAATAAACTTCTAGCGGTTTGGAGTTAACGGTCCAACGACCATTTCCGGGGACAAGTCGAACTCGAGCGACCGCCTCTTTGCGTCGACCAACTCCAGTGCCAGGTGCAATGACCGATGCGCGATTGGTTGCGCCAGCAGGTGTGCTAGAGCTAAAAGCGGTAGTTGTCTCGTTCTCTGACATCATCATCCTTTACTTACCCAGCTTGGTCTGGTCAATTTGTTTGAATTCATAGGGAATTGGAGCTTGCGCACTATGAGGGTGGTTGGCTCCCGCATAAACCTTAAGTTTGGAAGCCATCTGCTTGCCAATTGAATTCTTAGGCAACATTCCTTTAATCGCTTTTTCAACCGCGCGAGTTGGGAACTTCTCGAGCATCAACGCATAATTTCGTGAAGTTAATCCACCGGGAAAACCTGAGTGGTGATGAGAAATCCTCTCCGTCATCTTGCTTCCGGTAATTTCAATCTTTTCTGCGTTAATAACTACAACGAAATCGCCCATATCCATATGAGGAGCAAAGGTTGCTTTATGTTTTCCGCGAAGCAGAGTCGCGGCATGGCTAGCGAGACGTCCTAGGACAACATCAGT
>Ga0194133_10000823_pt1 | contig 58888 bp, 63 predicted proteins | sample TA2KigOf40mmetaG_FD_155448 | JGI IMG/M metagenome (GOLD analysis project Ga0194133, IMG submission 155448) | Freshwater microbial communities from Lake Tanganyika, Tanzania - TA2015055 Kigoma Offshore 40m | ecosystem: Environmental > Aquatic > Freshwater > Lake | place: Tanzania: Lake...
CTTCACCTCGATCTCATCGCCGGCCTGCACATTGTAGCTCGCGATGTCGACCTTGTGGCCGTTCACGCGGATGTGCCCGTGGTTGACGAACTGGCGGGCCGCGGCGCGGCTCTTGGCTAGGCCGAGGAGGTAAACGGTGCTGTCGAGGCGGGTCTCGAGAAGCTGCAGGAAGCGCTCGCCGGTGACGCCGCGCTCGCGCTTGGCGATCTCGAAGACGCGGCGGAATTGGCGCTCCAGCAGGCCGTAGATGTAGCGGAGCTTCTGCTTCTCATTGAGGCCGACGGCGTACTCGGAGACCTTCCGGCGGAGCTTCGGGCCGTGCTGGCCGGGCGGATAGCCGCGGCGCTCGAGCGCCTTGCCGGAGCCGAGCAGGTGCTGGCCGAAGCGGCGGCTGATGCGGGTGGTGGGGCCGGTGTAACGAGCCATGGTAAATCCTGGTGCGAAGGGTTGTGGAGGGGGCGCGCGGGCTTAGACGCGGCGGCGCTTGCGGGGACGGCACCCGTTGTGCGGGATGGGCGTCACATCGACGATGGAGGTGATCTCCAGGCCGATGGCCTGGAGGGCGCGGATGGCCGAGTCGCGGCCGAGGCCGGGACCGGACACGCGGATCACGACATCCTTCAGGCCGTGAGACATCGCGTTGCGCGCGGCGTCCTGGGCCACCACCTGGGCGGCGTACGCGGTCGACTTGCGGGAGCCGCGGAAGTTGCACTTGCCGGCGGAGGACCAGGCGATCACGGCGCCCTTTTGGTCGGTGATCGAGACGATCGTGTTGTTGAAGGAGGCGAGGACGTTGGCGACGCCGGAGATGACGTTCTTCGAGCCCTTGGCCTTACGGACCTTGATCGCGCCAAGCTCCTCCTTGAGGAGTTCCTCGGCCGTCGGCTGGCGCGCCACGCCGTGGACCATCTCCTCGGGCTTGGCGGGCGCGGCGGCCTCGGCGGGCGCGGCGCCCTCGCCGCCCTCAGCACCGGGCTTCGCCGCCTTGTCAGCGACGGCCTTCGGGGCCTTAGCCTTCTTCTCGGCGGGGGCGGCAGCCGGGGCGCCTTCGGCGGCGGGCTTGGCGGGCTTCTCTTTCTTGGGGGCGGACTTTTCTTCGGCCATGACGATAAGGGATTAGACTTCCTTGGCTTTCGTGACACCAACGGTCTTGCGCGGGCCCTTGCGGGTACGGGCGTTGGTGCTGGTGCGCTGACCGCGGACCGGGAGGCTGCGGCGGTGGCGGATGCCCCGGTAGCAGTTGATCGCCTGCAGGCGCTTCAGGTTCGCGGCGATCTCACGCCGCAGGTCACCCTCCAGCACCCACTTGTGGTCGGTGATCAGGTGCAGGATCTTGTTCAGCTGCTCCTCGGTCAGGTCTTGCGCCCGCATATCGGGGTTCAGGCCCGCTTCCTTGACGAGCTGATCGGCCCGCGTGGGCCCGATCCCGTTGATGTAACGTAGGGAGTACGCGACTTTCTTCTTCGCGGGAATTTCAACGCCGAGGAGACGAGGCATATGAGGAACGGATGGGTTAGGTGGAAACTGTGGAAGGGAAAAGGGAGGTGAATCTTGGAGCCGGACTAGACACCGGGCGGGCGCGGGACGGTCAGGATCTCGGGACCCGCGTCCGTCGTCAGCACGGTATGCTCGAAGTGGGCGGAAGCCGAACCGTCGGCGGTGACGACCGTCCAGCCGTCCGCGAGGGTTTTGGTGCGGTACCCGCCGGCGTTGACCATCGGCTCGATCGCCAGGGTCATCCCGGGACGGATGCGGTCGCCGGTGCCCCGGCGGCCGAAGTTCGGGATCTCCGGGGGCTCGTGCATCCGCACGCCCACCCCGTGCCCGACCATTTCCCGCACCACGTTGAAGCCCGCGGCCTCGACGTGCTGCTGGATCGCCGCCGAAATGTCGCCGATGCGCTGGCCCACCCGCGCCTGCTGGATGCCGCGGTCAAGGGCCTCCCGGCTCACCTGCAGCAACCGGGCGCGCTCCGGGGAGATCAACCCCACCGGTACGGTGCAGGCATTGTCCCCGACGTAGCCCTCGTGCCAGACCACGATGTCCAGCGAGACGATATCCCCGTCGCGCAACACCCGCCGCAGGGACGGGATGCCGTGCACCACCTCCTCGTTGACCGAGATACAGGTGTGCGCCGGATAACGCCGGGATCCGTGCTGGTAGCCGTAACAGGCGCTGCGGGCGCCCAGGCGGGCGATCGCCGCCCGGCCCGCTTCTTCCAAGTCCTGGGTCGCGACGCCGGGCCGGACCAGCGGCTTGAGTTCCTCAAGCACGGTCGCGGCGATGGCGCACGCGGCACGCATCCGGGCGATCCCCTCGGCGTTCTTGAGCGGGATCGTCACGGTTGCGCGGGGACGGCCGGCTCCTGGAGGAGACCGAGCGTCCCGTAGTGTTCGACCAGCGCCGCAGGGGCGCCGGGGCCGGCGAGAACGGCGCTCAGCGCCTCCCCGCGGGTTTCCAACCATTCGTCGAACACCTTGGCTTGGAGCAGCGTAGCCGGGAAGTCCGTGAGGACAAAGCCCGCATCAGGTTTGCGCGCGAAGAACCACCGGCGCATCAGCGCCAGCAGGGCAACTTCATCCTTCCGGCCCGGAGAGGCCGCAAGGGGCGAAATCCCCCGCCCCTTCAGGAGAGCGGGAGAGACGTGCTCAAGATTCAAAGAACGAAAAGAGGAGAGAAACCCACCCTCCCCGGACGAACCGAGGAGGACGACCTTGGTCTGGGCGGCGGGGCTGAAACCCACCGAGTGGGCAGCGATGCCAGCCTCGGCCAAGGAAGTAAAGGCCTTATTTCAAAAAGGCCTTGTAAGCCCAGATCGCGGTGCCGAGCAGCAGCAGGCCGAGCATCGGGAGGGCGAGCTTCATCACCGCCTCCTGGCTCAGGGCCTCGCCGGCTGAAGCCTGCTGCGGGCCCGCGCTGCGCGCCCGGATCCGGCCCTTCTTGAGGAAGCCGTCGTAGTGCCGCTGCAGGAGGAAGGTCTCGATCTGGCGCATCGTGTCGAGGATCACGCCCACCGTGATCAGCATCCCCGTGCCCCCGAAGAAATACGCGATGCGCGTCGGCACGTTCAGCTCGAAGAGCAGCACGTCCGGCATAATCGCGATCACGGTCAGGAAGATCGCGCCCGCCAGGGTCAGGCGCGTCATAATGTAGTCCAGGAACTGGGCCGTCGGCTCCCCCGGGCGCACACCTGGGACGTAGCCGCCGTACTTCTTCAGGTCGTCCGCGATCTGGATCGGCTTGAACATCACCGACACCCAGAAGTAGCTGAAGAACAGGATCAGGGTCGTGTAGAGCGCGTAGTAGGTCCAATGGCCGCGCAGCAGGTTCTGCGAGAACTCGGTGAGGAACTTCAGGTTGTAGGTCGCGCCGATCCACGAGAAGATCTGCTGCGGGAAGAGCAAAATGGCGCTGGCGAAGATGACGGGCATCACGCCCGAGTAGTTCACCTTGAGGGGCAGGAACGAGCTCTGGCCGCCCATCACCTTGTTGCCGACCACGCGCTTCGCGTACTGCACCGGGATCTTCCGCTGGGCCTGCACCACAGCGATGATGCCCATCGTGACCACGATGAAGAGGGTCAGCATCACCACGGCCTGCGGGACGCCGAGGCTCGTGCCGGTGCCGACGGGCTTGAAGAAGAGGCTGTAGGTCTGCTGGGCGGCGCCGGGGATGTCCGCCAAAATGCCCACCGTAATCAGCAAAGAGACGCCATTACCGATGCCTCGCTGGGTGATCTGCTCACCCAACCACATCAGGAGCATCGTGCCCGCGGTCATAAAGATGACGGAGGTCAGGATGAAGCTCCACTTGCTGATGATCACGATCGGCCCGTAGGTGGAGACGTCGTACCCGGGGAAGAGCTGGCCGGGGTTGTTCAGCGCCAGGATCAGCAGGGTGCCCTGGATGAGGCAGATGAGCACCGTCGCGTAGCGGGTGTACTGGGTCAGCTTCTGCCGGCCGACGTCACCCTCCTGCTGGAGGCGGCTGAGCGCCGGCACCACCGCGGTCATCAGCTGGAAGATGATCGAGGCGCTGATGTACGGCATAATGCCCAGCGCGGCGATCGCGCCCTTGGTCAGGGCGCCGCCGGTGAACATATTGTACAACCCGATGAGGTTGCCCGCGCCCGTGGCCGCCTGCTCGGAGAAGAACTTCTGCAGCGGCGCCGGATCGATGCCCGGCAGCGGAATGATCGAGGCGACCCGCGAGACGAAGAGCAGCGAAAGGGTATAGAAGATGCGCGAGCGCAGCTCCGGAATCTTCAGGGAATTCGTAAAGGCGGAAAACACAGCGGGAGGGATTGCGAGGGAGGGCGCCGGGAGCCGCCCCACCCCGCCGCGACCACGGGGGCCGGGACGGGGGGAACGGGAAGGGGGACGATACGGGGGTTCAGGCCACGATGGCCTGGCCACCGGCCTTTTCAATCTTGGCCTTGGCCGAGCCGGAGAACCGGGCCGCCGTGACCTTCAGGGCCCGGCCGAGCTCGCCGTCGCCGAGGATCTTGACGGAGGTCTCGCCCGCCCGGATCAGGCCGTGGGTCGCGAGCACGCCGGCGTCAACCTCGGTCACCGCGGCATCGAGGCCCGCGAGGGCACCGATGTTGACCACGGCGGTCTCGACCCGGTGGTTGTAGTTGTTGAACCCGCGGTGCGGGAGCTTCCGGTAAAGGGGCATCTGACCGCCTTCAAAGCCGGGGCGGATGCTGCCGCCGGAGCGGGCCGTCTGGCCCTTGCCGCCCTTGGTGCTGGTCTTGCCGTGGCCGCCGCCTTCGCCGCAGCCGACGCGCTTCTTGCGGTGCACCGCACCGGGGACGTTCTTCAGTTCGTGGAGCTTCATGGGATTTCCTCAGGGCGCCGCCCGGGCGCTGGTGGGCCGGGGCGACTCGGATGGTGAATGGGACAGGGAGGGAACGGACTCAGGCGGTCTGACGGACCTGGGCGACGTCCGCGGCGAGGCGGAGCTTCCGCAGGCCATCGAGGGTGGCGTGGACCACGGCGATGTGGTTGGAGGAGCCCATCGACTTGGTGAGGATGTTCTTCACCCCCGCCGCCTCGAGGACCGCACGCACGCCGCCGCCGGCGATCAGGCCGGTGCCGGGCGAGGCCGGGCGCAGGAGCACCTTGCCGCCGTCGTACTGGCCGAACACATCGTGCGGGATCGTGTCGCCCTTGAGCTTCACGCTCACGAGGTGCTTGTGGGCGTTCGCGGTGCCCTTCTTGATGGCGTCCGGGACCTCGTTGGCCTTGCCGTAGCCGATGCCGACGCGGCCCTTGCCGTCGCCGACCACGGCGAGCGCCGCGAAGGAGAAGCGGCGACCGCCCTTCACGACCTTGGCGCAGCGGTTGATGAAGACGACCTTCTCGATCATCGAGGGACCCTCGCCCTCCTGGGGCTTGTCCCGCGAGTCACGGCGGCCGCCATCGCGGCGGGGACCGCGCCCGCCACCGGGTCCACGGAAGCCACCGCCACCCCCACGACCCTCGCGCGCGGGGCGCTCGGGCGCGGCAACCGGGGCAGCCGGGGCGGCCTCCACCGGGGTCACAACAGTCTCAAAAGAATTTTCGGTGCTCATGCGGTGCTTAGAATTGGAGCCCGCCCTCGCGCGCGGCGTCGGCGAACGTCTTGACCTTGCCGTGATAGGGGGCGCCGCTGCGGTCGAAGACCACCGCGGTGATGCCCGCCGCCTTGGCCTTGGCGGCGAAGGCCTGGCCCAGCGCCTTCGCGCCCGCCAGATTGGCCTTCAGCTTCTGCTCGCGCAGGGCGGAATCGAGGCTCGAGAGGAAGACCAGCGTCGCGCCGGCCTCGTCGTTGATCGCCTGGGCGTAGACGTGCTTGGAAGTGAAACGGACCGCGAGACGCGGACGGGCGGCCGTCCCGTTCACCTTCTTGCGGATGCGCCAGCGACGGTTCTGCAGCAGGCGGGCTTTGTTGATGGTTTTCATTCTGGATTCTCCCGGCCTTAGGCCACGGTCTTGCCTTCCTTGCGGCGGACGCGTTCGCCCACGATGCGGACACCCTTGCCCTTGTAGGGCTCCGGCGGGTAGTAGCTGCGGATCTCCGCGGTCACCGCCCCCACCAGCTGCTTGTCCGCGCCCTCGACCTTCAGCTTCGTCTGGTCAGTCACGGTCACCTTGATCCCCTCCGGGATCGTCATCAGGATCGGGTGCGAGTAGCCCAGCGCGAGGTCCAGCTGGTTGCCCTTGAGGTTGGCCTTGAAGCCCACCCCCTGGATCTCCAGCTCCTTCGCGTAGCCCTCGGTGACGCCCTTGACCATGCCAGCGACCACGGAACGCGCGGTGCCGTACATCGCCCGGGCGAAACGGGTCTCCTCGGTCGGAGCGAAGGTGACATTCTTGTCGGCCACCGTCACCTTGACGGCGGGGGCGAAGGCCTTTTGTACCTTGCCCTTGGGGCCCTCGACCAGCACGGTCCCGCCGGTGACGGAGACCTTGACCTTGTCGGGGATGGAAACGGGTTGTTTGCCGATGCGGCTCATGGATGGGATTGGGTCAGCAGCGGCTTACCAGACGTTGCAGAGGAGCTCCCCGCCGGCCTTCTGGCGGCGGCAGTCGGCGTCCTTCAACACGCCCTTAGAGGTGGACACGATCGCAATCCCAAGGCCGTTCACGACCCGGGGCACATCGGTGTAGGCGTAATACAGACGGCGGCCCGGCGCGGAGACGCGGGCCAGGCCGGTGATGGCGGGGGCGCCGGCCACGTACTTCATCTTCGCCACCAGCGTCGGGTGGCCCTGGGCATCCGTACCCTTGCTGAAGTCGGCCACGTAGCCCTCGGCCTTGAGGATGCCCAGGATGCTTTCCTTGAGCTTGGAATGCGGGATCACGCAGTCATCTAGACGCGCCTTGGAGGCGTTCCGGAGCCGGGTGAGGAAGTCGCTGATCGGATCGGTCATGTTGGATGGAGATCGAGAGGCGGTCGGCGGGTCATATCCGGGGGACCCGAAGGTCCCCACCCCCGCCGGCCAAGAGGGAAATCACCAGGAGGACTTGGTCACGCCGGGGATCTTGCCGGCAAGGGCGAGTTCGCGGAACTGGATACGGGACACGCCGAACTTGCGGTTGTAGGCGCGGGGGCGGCCGCTGAGGGAGCAGCGGTTGCGGACGCGCACGGGGGACGAGTTGCGCGGCAGCTTCTGCAGCTTCTTCTGCGCCGCGAAAAACTCCTCGTCGGTCGTGGCGGGATTGATCAGGGCGGCCTTCAGTTCGGCACGCTTCGCGGCGAACTTGGCGACGAGGCGGATGCGCTTCTGGTTGCGCTCGAGGGCGGAGGTCTTCGGCATGACGAAAGGGGTCGGGTTAGGCGGCCTTGGCGGCGGATTCCACGCGGCGGAACGGCATCCCGAGCAGCCGCAGGAGCTCGCGCCCCTCGTCGTCCGTCTGGGCCGTGGTCACCAGCGTGAGGTCAAGACCGATGTGCTTCTTGACGTTCTCCACCGTGATCTCCGGGAAGATCGAGTGATCGGTGATGCCCAGGTTGTAGTTGCCCTGGCCGTCGAACTTGCTCGGTACGCCGCGGAAGTCGCGAATCGTCGGCAGCGCCACCGCCAGCAGGCGGCAGAGGAATTCCCACATCGCGTCGCCGCGCAGCGTCACGTGGCAGCCCACGACCTGACCCTGCTTCAGCTTGAAGTTGGCGATCGCCTTGCGCGAGCGGGCGAGCACGGGCTTCTGGCCGGCAATCTGGGCGATGTCGCGCTGGATGTCCGCGATCTGGTTCTTGTCGGCATCGGCATCAATGCCGGTGTTGATCGCGATCTTCACCAGACGCGGCACCTCGTGCCGATTCTTGTAGCCCCGGCTACGGGTGAGCTCGGGGATCACCTGCTCGAGGTAAAGCTTCTTCAGACTGGGAACGTAGCTCATTGTAGGTGTCCGGGATTACCGACCCCGGACGAAAGGATTGCGAAGGGAGGAGGGAAAAGGGCGAAGAATCGCGGGGAAGAACCGGGAATGGCAAGCGCCGTCTCGGCGATCAGGCGGTGGCGGCGGCCGGCTTGCGGCGGCGGCTGGCGTCAAAGTCCTTTTGCAGCATCAGGTTGCTGATATGGATCGAGCCCTCGCGTTCGGCGATGGAGCCCTGCGGATGCTCCTGGGACTTCTTGAGGTGGCGCTTGATCATCGCCAGGCCCTCGACCCGCGCGCGCTCCTTGGCGGCGAGAATCTCGAGCACCTTGCCGGACTTGCCCTTCTGGGCCCCGGCGATGACGACCACCTGGTCGCCGCGTTTGACGTGGAACTTCTGCATGTTAGAGGACCTCCGGGGCGAGCGAGATGATCTTCATGAAGTTCCGCGCGCGGAGCTCGCGGGCGACGGGGCCGAAGATACGGGTGCCCTTGGGGTTGTTGGTCGCGTCGATGATGACGATCGCGTTGCTGTCGAACCGCAGGTAGCTGCCGTCCGCGCGGCGGATCGGGGCCTTGGTGCGGACAACGACGGCCTTCGCCACCTCACCCTTCTTCACTGTGGCGTCGGTCGTGCTCTCCTTGATGTGCACGGTGACGACGTCTCCGACGTGGGCATAAGGGGTGTTTTGCCCCATCCGTTGGATGAGGGCGGCCTTGCGGGCGCCGGTATTGTCGGCGACCTCGAGAATGGAACGCAGTTGGATCATGGCTCTTCCTTCGGGACGGGGCGGGTTCAGCCCTTCGTCGGGGCGGCGGGGGCGGCCTCGGCGGGCTTGGTGGTCTTGGTGGGCACGGCGGCGGCAACATCCGCCTCGCTGATCGCAGCACCCTCGGCCGAAACGGCCTTCTGGAGCACGGCAACCACGCGCCAGCGCTTCAGCCGGCTGAGGGGGCGGGTCTCCATCACCTCCACCTTGTCGCCCACGCGCGTCTCGTTCGCCTCGTCGTGGACGTGGAGAACGGTCTGGCGGTTGACGACCTTGTGGTACAGGGGATGGGGGGTCTTGTAGGCGACGGTGACCTTGATGGACTTGTCGCCCGAGCGGCTCGAAACGAAGCCGACCTGGGTCTTGCGCGTGCTGCGCGCGGCGGGAGCGGGAGAGGACATGGCGGGGGGGACGGGTAGGCGTCTCAGGCGGCCTTCGGCGCCTGGGCCTTCTTCTGGTTGAGGATGGTCTCGAGGCGGGCGATGTCCTTGCGGAGGGCACGCAGCTCGTGGGTCTTCTCGACCTGGCCCGTCTGCTTGCGCAGGCGGAGCTGGAGCAGCTGACCGCGGATGTCGCGGAGCTTGGTCGAGATCTCGGCGGGCGCGAGTTCGCGGATTTCCTTGGAAGTCATAGCGGCGGAACGGGTTGTCGGCTTAGGCTTGGGCGGCCTCGCGCGAGATGAAACGACAGTGGAAGGGCAGCTTGGCGTCCGCCAGGCGGAACGCCTCGCGGGCGACCGTCAGGGGTACACCGGCGAGTTCGAAGAGCACCGCGCCGGGCTTGATCACCGCGACGTAGTACTCGACCGGGCCTTTGCCTTGGCCCATTCGAACCTCGGCGGGCTTCTTGGTCACCGGCTTGTGCGGGAAGACGCGGATCCAAAGCTTACCCTTGCGCTTCAGGTGGCGCGAGATCGCGACGCGGGCGGCCTCGATCTGCTGCCCGGTCATCGGGCCGCGGGTGAGGGACTGGAGACCAAACTCACCGAAAGCGAGGGTGTTGCCGCGCTTGGCGTTGCCGGCGCGGGATCCCTTCTGCGACTTGCGGTATTTGGTGCGGGCGGGGGCGAGAGCCATAGGAGAATTCTCCGGTTAAGTGGTTGGGCGGGCGGCTCAGGAGTTGTCGGACTCCTGCTTGCAGATCCAGCACTTGACGCCGATCTTGCCGTAGACGGTGAGGGCCTCGGCGAACCCGTAATCGATGTTCTCGCGGAGGGTGTGCAGCGGCACGCGGCCCTTGCGCTGCCACTCGCGGCGGGCGATGTCGGCGCCGCCGAGGCGGCCCGAGCACTGGATCCGGATGCCTTCGGCACCGAGGGCCATCGCCATCTCGACGGCCTTCTTCATCGCGCGGCGGAAGGCGATGCGGCGCTCCAGCTGGAGGGCCACGTTCTCGGCCACCAAGGCGGCCTCGATCTCGGGCTTCTTGACCTCCTGGATGTCCAGCAGGATCTCCTTGCCGGTCAGCTTGGCGAGCTCCTCCTTGATCTTCTCGATCTCCTGGCCCTTGCGGCCGATGACGATGCCGGGCCGAGCGGTGTAGATCTTGACCCGCACCCGGTTCGAGGCGCGTTCGATGAAGATGCGCGGCACGGAGGCCTGCTTCAGCTTCTCCATCAGCTTGGTGCGGATCAGCTGGTCCTCGGCGAGCAACCGGCCGAATTCCTTCTTGCCCGCGTACCAGCGGGACTGCCAGTTGCGGCGGACGGCGAGGCGGAAACCAACGGGATTTGTCTTTTGGCCCATGGGAAAATGGAATTACGAGTTGTCGGTGCCGTCCGAGAGGATGATACGAATGTGGGACATCTTCTTGCGCCGGGGCATCGCGGTGCCGCGGGCGCCCGCCTTGAAGCGCTTCAGCACGGGGCCGTTCTCGATGACCGCGCTGCGCACGGTCAGGGAATCGGCCGAGAGGTTGCGGTTGTTCTCGGCGTTCGCGATCGCGCTCTTGAGCGTCTTGGCGATCAGGCGCGCGGACTTGCGCGGCACGAGGCTCAGGAACTCGACCGCCTCCGCGGCCGGACGGCCTTGGATGGTGCGGGCGACCTCGCGCATCTTCTTGGGCGACATGCGCGCGTAGCGAGTGAGGGCTTGGACTTCCATGGTGGCTTGAGGATTCCGGCGGGAAAGGCCGGCGATAACGGCGCGGGGCGCCTTACCCTTTGGTTGGTCGATCTGGGTTAAGATTTGAGGAGCTTCAGGAGGGCGACGTCCCCGGGACGGACCGCTTGGTCCGCCGCCAGGCGGGTGATGAGGGCGGCGCTGACCGCGGGCCGGAGCGCGACGAGGATGACCTCGCCGATCTCGCGACCATCGCGGACCAGCCGGCAGAGCATCCCCTGCCGCAGGCCGCCGTCGAACCCGGCATCGAGGACCACGAGGTCCGCGACGCTTCCCGCTTCCACCGCCAGCACGGTGCCGGCACGGGGCGACGCCGCGGCCGCGGCCGCCGCGACCGGGAGCACACCCGCCAGGAAGAGGGAAAGGAGACGACGCATCGGTAAAATCAGATTTCCTTGCGGGTCATCCCGCCGTGCGCCTTGAACACGCGGGTCGGGGCGAACTCCCCGAGCTTGTGCCCGACCATGTTCTCGGTGACGTACACCGCGACGAACGCCTTGCCGTTGTGCACGCTGAACGTGTGGCCGACGAAGTCGGGGGTGATGGTCGAACGGCGGGACCAGGTCTGGATCGGCTTCTTGGTGCCGGCCTTGACCGCCTTCTCGATCTTCTCGAGCAGGTGGTAGTCGACAAAGAAGCCCTTCTTGATGGAACGTGCCATGGTACGGAGGGGGCTGGATTACTTCTGACCGCGCGGCTTGCGGCCGTTGTGGTGGACGATGATCTGGGCGTTCGACGGCTTGGAGCGGCGCCGGGTCGGGAAACCCTTGGCCAGCTGGCCCCACGGGGACACCAGCTGCTGGCGGCCGCCACCGCCCTTGGACTTGCCCTGACCGCCACCGTTGGGGTGATCGACCGGGTTCATCGCCATACCGCGGACCGTCGGGCGGATGCCGAGCCAGCGGGACCGGCCGGCCTTGCCGAGGGACTGCTGGTTGTGGTCGCCGTTGCCCACCTCACCGATCGTGGCGCGGCACTTGGCGTTCACGTGGCGCAGCTCGCCCGAGGGCATCTTGAGCGTCGCCTGACCCTCCTCGACGGCCACCAGCTCCAGGCTGGCACCGGCGCTGCGGGCGATCTGCGCGCCGCGACCCGGCACGAGCTCGACGCAGTGCAGGCGCGTCGAAGGCGGGATGATCGCCAGGGGGAAGTTGTTGCCGACCGTGTAGTCGTTGGTCGTGGCCTTGTCGGAGGTCACGATCGTGTCGCCTACCTTGAGGCCCTTCGGGGCCAGGATATAGGCCTTCACGCCGTCGTTGTAAGCGATCAGGGCGAGGTTGGCCGAGCGATTGGGATCGTACTCGAGGGCCTGGACGCGGGCGGGCAGGTCGAGCCGGGACCGCTTGAAGTCCACGATCCGGTACAGCTGCTTGTGGCCGCCGCCACGATGGCGGGAAGTCACCCGGCCATAGACATTGCGGCCGCCGGACTTGTTCTTCGACTCGGTGAGGCCGCGCTCGGGGCGCTTGCGGGAGAGCTGGCCCGAGGTCTTGTTCAGGGCCGTGAAGCGGCCGGCGGGCGTCAGCGGACGAAAGGAATGGATAGGCATGGGGGGATCTCCGGAGGAGGGCGCGGGCTCAGACCAATTCGATCTTGTCGCCGGCCTTGAGGGTCACGATCGCCTTCTTGTAGTCGGAACCGACGCTGGGCCGGCCCTGGCGGCTGCGCTTGTTCTTGCCGCGGTAGGTCTGGGTGTTCACGCGGCGCACGGTGACCTTGAAGGTCTCCTCGACCGCGACCGCGATCTGGTCCTTGGTGGCGTGGCCGTGCACCTCGAACGTATATTGGCCGAGCGTCGAGGAGAGCTTATTCGACTTCTCCGTGAGGCGGACGAGTTTGAGGATCTTGTCGGCTTGCATTAGTTCTTCCCTCCATTGGCGCGGGCCAAAATCGCCTCGAGCGCCTTCGTGCTGACGATGATCTTCGCGTACTGGGCGAGATCCAGGGTGTTGAGCTGGGCCGCGTCCTGGAGCGACACCCGCTCCAGATTGCGCGACGAGCGGGACGTCACCGCGTCGAAACCGGCGTCCACCAGCAGCACGCGGCCCTTGGGGGCGATGCGGGTGACGACCTCGTTCACCGCCTTGGTCTTGGCGACGCCGGCCTGGAAGGCCTCGATGACGGCGAGCTCGCCCGCGGTGCAGCGGTCGAAGAGGGCGCGGCTGAAGGCGAGGCGGCGGACGCGCGCGTTCACCTTCTTGGAATAGTCACGGGGCTTGGGCCCGAAGACGACGCCACCGCCGACCCACAGGGGGGAGCGGATGGAACCGGCGCGGGCGCGGCCGGTGCCCTTCTGCCGCCACGGCTTCTTGCCGCCACCCCGGACCTCGCCGCGGGTCTTGGTCGAGTGCGTGCCCTGGCGGTTGTTCGCGTTGATCGCGACGATGACCTCCTTGACCGCCTGCAGGCCCTTGTCGCCCTCGAAGGTCGGCACGTTCGCGAAATCGCGTTCGCTGCTGGTCTTGCCGTCGGAACTGAAGACTACGAGTTTCATCTCAGGGTTCTCCTTTACTTCTTGGCTGCGGCCTTGGCTTCCTTCGCCGGCTTCGCTTCCTTGGCGGGAGCCGGGGCGGCCGCCGGGGCGACCACCGCACGCTGGCCCTTGATCGCCGTGCGCACCAGCACGTCGTCGCCGTTCGCGCCGGGAATGGCGCCCTTCACGAGGATCAGGTTGCGTTCCGCGATGACCCGCACCACGCGCAGGTTCTGCACCGTGCGGCGCTCCGAGCCCATATGCCCGGGCATCGACTGGTTCTTCCAGGAACGGCCGGGCGTCTGGCGCATACCGATCGACCCGATGCGGCGGTGGAACATCGAGCCGTGGGAGGCCGGACCACCGGCGACCCGCCAGCGCTTGACCACGCCCTGGAAACCCTTGCCCTTGGTCACGCCGATCACGTCGACCAGCTGGCCCTCGGTGAAGGCCGCGGCGGTGACGACGTCACCGACCTTCAGCTTGGCCTCCGCGTCGAGGCGGACCTCGGCGAGCACGCGGGGGGCGGCATCGAGACCGGCCTTCTTCGCGTGTCCGAGCTCACCGGCGGAGCTGTTCTTTTCCTTCTGACGGGCGAACCCGAGCTGCACGGCGTGATAGCCATCACGGGCGGCGGTCTTAACTTGGACGACGGCGCAGGGGCCGGCCTCGACCACGGTGACCGGCACGAGCACATTCTGTGCGTCGTAAACCTGGGTCATCCCGAGTTTCTTTCCTAGAATTTCGGAGATCATTGGGCTAAGCGGTAGGTGGATTAGGTTCCGTTGGACGGACCTACTTTAGCGGGGCCGGGAGGTTCCCCGGGGGGAACATCGGCGTCTGCTAACTGTAGAGGGACGAATCCGGGTGGAGGGAAAAAGCGGGGTGGAGGGAGGCAGCCGGGCGACTCAGACGTTGATGGTGATGTCCACGCCCGACGGCAAATTGAGCTTCTTCAGCTCGTCCACCGTCTGCGCGGTGGGCTCGATGATGTCGATCAGGCGCTTGTGCGTGCGGGTCTCAAACTGCTCCATCGACTTCTTGTCGACGTGCGGGGACCGGTTGACCGAGAGCTTCTCGATGCGCGTGGGCAGCGGGATCGGGCCGGAGACCCGGGCGCCCGACCGCTTGGCCGTCTCGACGATGTCCTGGGCTGACTGGTCGATGACGCGGTAGTCAAAGCCCTGGAGTTTGATGCGGATGCGCTGGCCTTTCATAACGGGAGAGGGACTGGGGGTTACGTGCGGGCGGGAGCCCGGACGGACGACTCGACGATCTTGGTGAGGAGGGAACCGGGCACCTGCTCGAAGTGCGACGGCGTGATGGAGGCCGACGCACGGCCCTTGGAGAGCGAGCGGATGTCCGTGACGTAGCCGAAGAGGGTCTCGAGGGGGACGTTCGCGTTGATGATGCAGGCGCCCGCTTTGTTCTCCATCCCCTGGATCTGACCGCGGCGGCGATTGATGTCGCCCATCAGGTCGCCTTGGTACTCCTCGGGGGTGGTCACCTCGACGCCCATAATGGGCTCCAGCAGGATCGGGTTCGCCTTCTTCATCGCGTCCTTGAGGGCGAAAATGCCCGCCATCTTGAACGCGAGTTCGGACGAATCGACCTCGTGGAAGGTACCGTCGGTGATGCGGACGATGATGTCGACCACCGGATAACCCGCGACCACGCCATTGTTCGCCCCCTCAAGGATCCCGTCCGTCGCCGGCTTGATGAACTCCTTGGGAATGGTGCCGCCGACGACCTCGTTGACGACCTCCACGCCCTTACCCTTCTGGTTGGGCTCGAGCTTGACGATCACGTGGCCGTACTGGCCCTTGCCGCCTGACTGGCGGATGAACTTGCCCTCGCCGTCCGCGGCGCGGACCACGGTCTCGCGGTACGCGATCTGCGGCTTGCCAGCGGTGGCCTCGACCTTGAACTCACGCTTCATCCGGTCGCGGATGATGTCGAGGTGAAGTTCACCCATCCCCGCGAGGATGGTCTGACCCGTGTCCGGATCGGTCTTCACGCGGAGGGTCGGATCCTCGGCCACCAGACGCTGGAGGGCGGTGCCCATCTTCTCCTGGTCGCCCTTCGAGTTCGGCTCGATGGACATCGAGATCACGGGCTCGGGGAAGGACGGCGGTTCCAGGCGGATGTCGAGATCCTCGTCCGCGAAGGTGTCGCCGGTGATGACATCCTTCACGCCGACCACCGCGCAGATGTCACCGGCATAGGCGACTTCGATTTCCTCGCGTTCGATGGCCCGCATCAGCACGAGGCGGGACACGCGCTCGGAGCGGCGGGTGCGGGGGTTGTAAACGGTCATCCCCTTGCGGAGTTGACCGGTGTAGACCCGGAAAAACACGAGCTTGCCGACGAACGGGTCGGTCCAGAGCTTGAAGGCCAGGCCGGCCATCTTGCCCTTGTCGTCCACCACGGCTTCCACTTCGCCGCCGTCGGTGTTCACGCCCTTCATCGGGGGAACGTCGATCGGGCTGGGCAGGTAATTGACCACGCAGTCGAGCAGGCGTTGCACGCCCTTCTTCTTGAAGGCGGAGCCGGGAACCACGCCGGTGAACTGGAGGGAGATAGTCGCCTTGCGGATGCCGAGCATCAGCTCGTCGACGGTCACTTCCTCGCCCCCGAGGTACTTCTCGGCGATGACATCGTCGAAGTCGGAGACCGCCTCAATGAGCTTGTCGCGGTATTCCTTGGCCTGGGCGCGGTAGGCCTCGGGCACCTCCGACGTGATCGGGTTCATCCCGAGCGGATCGGTGGTGTCGTCAAAGATGTAGGCGATGTTCTGGACCAGATCGACGAGGCCGGAGAAGTTCTCCTCCTTGCCGATCGGGATGAACAGCGGGTGGGCGTTGGCCTTCAGCTTCTCGCGCATCTCGCTGACCGCGCGGAAGAAATCAGCGCCAGTGCGGTCCATCTTGTTGATGAACGCGATCCGGGGAACCTTGTACTTATTGGCCTGCCGCCAGACGGTCTCGGACTGGGGCTGGACGCCGGCGACCGCGCAGAAGACGGCGACGGCGCCATCGAGCACGCGCAGGGAGCGCTCCACCTCGGCGGTGAAGTCCACGTGTCCCGGGGTGTCGATGATGTTGATCCGCTGCTTGATGCCCTTCCACGGGCCGCAGGAGGCGTTCCAGGCGCAGGAGATGGCGGCGGCGGTGATCGTGATGCCACGCTCACGCTCCTGCTCCATCCAGTCGGTCACCGTCGAACCCTCGTGCACCTCGCCCATCTTGTGGACGGCGCCGGAGTAAAACAGGATGCGCTCGGTGGTCGTCGTCTTGCCGGCGTCGATGTGGGCGGCGATGCCGATGTTGCGGGTCCACTCCAGCGGGAACGGGCGGTCCTTGGCGTTGACCGGGGAGATCTTCGCCTTGTCGGTGACGACGGTGATGGCGGGGGCGGCGGAGGCCATTGGCGGGAGGAGCGGGCGGTTACCAGCGCAGGTGGGCGAAGGCGCGATTGGCCTGGGCCATCTTGTGCGTGTCTTCCTTCTTCTTCACCACCGAGCCCGTGTTGTTGTAGGCGTCGACGATCTCCGCGGCGAGGGCGTCGCGCATCGGGATGCCCTTGCGGGCGCCGGCGGCGGCGACGATCCAACGAAGCGCGAGCGACTCCTGGCGCTCAAACGAAATCTCGATCGGCACCTGGTAAGTGGCGCCACCGACGCGGCGGCTCTTCACCTCGAGGCGGGGACGGGCGTTCTCGAGCGCGCCCAGCAGGAGGTCGACCGGGTCGCCCTTCTGCAACTTCTCGGAGACCTTCTCAAAGGCCCCGTAAACGATGCGCTGGGCAAGGTTCTTCTTGCCCCCCTTCATGATCACATTGACAAGGTGCGCGACCAGGGGGCTCTGGTAGCGGAGATCGGGCTGAACCTGGCGCTTCTCTGCGCGGTGACGGCGGGACATGGCGGGAGTGGCGGGGGACGGAAGGGATTACTTGGCGGCCTTCGGGCGCTTGACGCCGTACTTGGAGCGGGAGCGGCGGCGCTTCTCGACGCCGGTGGCGTCCAGAGTGCCGCGGACGATGTGGTAACGGACGCCGGGGAGATCCTTCACGCGGCCGCCGCGGACGAGCACGATCGAGTGCTCCTGCAGATTGTGGCCCTCGTCCGGAATGTAAGAGATAACCTCATTGCCGTTCGTGAGTCGGACCTTGGCGACCTTGCGGATGGCCGAATTCGGCTTCTTCGGGGTGCGGGTCATCACCTGAACGCAAACGCCGCGGCGGAAGGGATTGCCCGCCAGGGCCGGGGACTTCGACTTGGCGGTCACCTGGCGGCGGCCTTTGCGCACGAGTTGGTTAATGGTCGGCATACGCGGAGGTTATTCTTACGAGGGAAACAGGACGAAAAGGGGAAAACGCTACCGGCGGCGAAACCGCGGGCAAGCACAATCTCGATCAAACTGCGGGAAACGTCGTCCGTGGTCGGACGACGGAACCGGCAAGCGCGTCGACCCGCGTCGCCGCGGACAAGCGCAAAATCGCGCTCGCTTCCCCGAGGAAGCCGGTTTCCCTCCGCCCGAATGCGCGCCGGCTGGATGAAAATCCGCTCCGACCTCCCGGGCTCCCTCGGGCTCGCGCTGCTGCTTGCCGGCGGCTTTATGCTCTTTACCGCTTGGGACCAGTCCCACTGGTGGCGGGTGAAGCAGGACTACTCCTTCGGCTGGCTCGTACCGCTCTTGGTCGCGTTCGTGGTGCACGACCGATGGCCTCGCATCCGCGCAGCCGCCGCGGCCTGCGCCCAGCCGCACAGCCCCCGCGCCGCCGGGTGGCAGGGCTGGCTCCTCGCGACTTTAACCGGCTCCGCGCTGCTGCTGGGCGCGGCGTTTTTTCTCCTCGGCTCCTTCTATCGCGCCGGAGCTGGCACCTCCCAGCCCGGCACGCTCGCCATCACGCTGGGCATGGCCGGAATTACCGCAGCTCTGCTGGTGCTGAACGCCCCGCCGACCCCCTCCCCTACCCCGGCTGGTCTGACCACGGACGCTCGGCTCCGCCTCGCCAGCCTCTTTCTGTTCCCCGTGCTGATCTGGCTCGTCTCCGCCCCGATGGTCTCGGCCGTGGAGTCTAAGCTGAACCTAGTCCTCCTTCGGCGCGTGGTGGCCGTGGTGGCGTTCGTCTTCGACGCGCTCGGCCTGCCGATCGAGCAACGCGGCAACGTGCTCGCCCTCCCGCCGGTCAACGGCCAAGCCAACCTAGTCGGCGTGGAGGACGCATGCTCCGGCATTCGTTCCCTCACCGCCTGTCTTTTCGCCGGTTCGTTCCTCGCGGCGGTATTCGTGCAGCAGGCGTGGAAGAAGGTTGCACTCGTCGTCGCTGCCCTGCTGCTGGCGTTTGTGACGAACCTCGCCCGCAGCTTATTCCTCACCGCTTGGGCCTACCGCCATGGCCACGCCGCGATCGAGGGCACGGTCCACGATCTGGCGGGCTACGCAGTCCTTGGCGGCACCGTTCTCGGCCTGCTCGGGCTCCTCCCGCTGCTTAACCTCCGGCTGCTACCCGCGGGACGCCCGCCCCCGGCCGCCCCGAGCCCGTGACGTCCCCACTGCTCTGGCTCTACCGGGCCCTGTTCACTCCGGCGCTCCTCGCGCTCGCCCCCCGGTACGGCCTCCGGATGATTCGGCGCGGCGGTTACGGCCCCGGATTTTCCCAGCGCCTCGGCTGGCTCGCTCCGCTCCCCCCGCCCACGCCCGGCCGCACCCGCGTTTGGGTGCAGGCGGTCAGCGTCGGCGAACTGCTCGCGCTTGGACCGGTACTCCGGGGGCTGCACGCGGCCGGCGCCGAGATCGTGCTCACGACGACCACCAGCACCGGCCGGCGCCTCGCCGCGGAACGCTACGGCTCGCTCGCTTCCACCCTCGCCTACTTTCCCCTCGACGCCTGGCCGTGCTCGGCCGCCGCGTGGCGAGCGCTGCAACCCCAGCTGGTGGTGCTGGCCGAAGGCGAACGGTGGCCGGAACACTTGCATCAGGCCGCACACCGCGGCGTGCCCGTGGTTTGCGTTAACGCGCGCCTCAGCGACCGTTCCTTCCGCCGGCTCAGCCGGGTGCCCGGGCTGGCGCCGCTGGTCCTCGGCCGCCGCACCCGCTTCCTCGCCGCCTCGGCTCTCGACGCCAACCGCCTCGTTCGTCTCGGTGTCAGCGAGGACCGGGTCAGCATCACCGGCAACCTCAAGCTCGACGTGACGCCCAGCACCTGCCCGCCCGCGGAGCAGGTGCGGTTGCGCCGGGAACTGGGCTTGGGGGCGGGACCGCTGCTGCTCGGCGCCTCGACCTGGGCCGGGGAGGAGGCGGCGCTGCTCGCGGCTTGGCGCCAGGCCCGCGCCCAAGGCCTAGAGGCCCAATTGCTGCTGGTGCCCCGCCACGCCGAGCGTCGGGGGGAGGTGCAGCAGACTCTCCACACCGCGGGCGTGCGCGGCCACTTCCGCACCGACGGCCCCGCCCCGAGCCCGGTCGAGGTGGCGGTCGCCGACACCACGGGCGAACTGGCCCTGCTCACGCACCTCGCGGACGTCGTCTTTGTGGGCAAAAGCCTGCCCCCGCACACGGAGGGTCAGAGTCCGGTGGAAGCCGCGGCCCTTGGCAAAACCCTCCTGCTCGGTCCGGGGATGAGCAACTTCCGCACGGTCGCCGGGGAACTCCTCGCCGCCGGCGCCGCCGAGACGGTTGCCACGCCGGCCGCGCTCGCTGCCGCCGCGACCCGGCTACTGTCCGATCCCGCCACCCTCGCCGCCCGCGGCCAGGCCGCCGAAGCGTGGCACGCCCGGAACCGCGGCGCCGCCGATCGCACCCTCGCCGCGCTCCAGCCGTTCCTCACCGCCCCCGCCGCGGCGGCGCGGCCGGGTTGCTAACGCGCACCAACTTCAGGATTGCACCGGGCTCGCCCCCTCCTTCACGGTCGACGTTTCGATCGATGCAGTCGCACGGTCCTAAGCGCGTCTACACCCCGGGATCCCTAGAGTTTTGGTTCGGCAAGCTCGAGGGTGATTGGGCGCCGGCGTTCTCCGCCGATCAGCTAGAGCGCGGTCGGCAGATCTACGTCGAGGGCCAGGTCCGCGAACTGGAGCTGACGGACCACGACGCCATTGTCCACCGACGGGTAGAGAAGCGCGATGAGTACGCCGTGATCGAATGGAAAGAGCAGGGTATCAGCGTGCGCTCTTCCTCCACGGATCCGGAGGTCGCGCAGGCGCTCGCCGTGGCCGGGCTCCACGAGATTGAGGAACTGGTGGCGGATGAAATTTCTCCGTTGCCAGTTGATTCGCGGACCCCTCTCCACGCGGGTCCGCGGTCGGCCCCGGCGCCAGGTTCCAACGGTTTAGAGACACGCCCCGCCCCCGCCGCACCGGCCCCACCCGCAGCGGCGAGCTTGGCGGTCGGCGCCCCAAGCCGCACGCTGGTGCTGGTCTTCAAGACCAAGACCGCCGGGCTAACTTTCCAGGCGATTTGGAACGAGGGCCCGGGCGGCAAACGGCTACCCGCGCTCGGACCCGAGGCGCAGGCCCCCGGTCATCCCCACCCCACCTCGGCCGAACGTGCGAAACTCATCGGCCTCGCCGCCTACGCGCGTAAGGCCCACTTCCACTACCAGCAGGACTCCGGCCTTTACCTGCTGGAGTCGCTGATCGAGATCCCCAACTTCCTCCGCACCGTCCTTCCGGCCTGGAAGCGCCTCTTCACGGTCGAGCTGGATGACAGGGCCGCCCACCTCCTCAAGGGTACCCGTTCCGTCGAGATTGAGGCTGTGGCGGAGGCGGTGCCCCGCACGGGCGGCGCGAACGGCGACGGCGTGGGCCTTAACCTGCGGTGGATCTTCCGTGCCGGCGAGCGGATGCTGACCGATGCCGAGGTCGCGGCGCTTCTCCGCAAGGAGGGCCAGCCCGTCATTCTGCCCAACCTTGGCATCGTCGCGGTCCCGCCCGAGAAATGGGCCACCTTCGCCACCTGGCAGCGCAGCCTGGGCGAGGCCTCCGGCGAAAACGACCACGCGCCGCTCTCGCCCTACCTGATCTTCTCGCTGTTCAACGACGACCGCCTGAAGCTCTCCCTCTCGCCGGAGATCGCCGCCTGGCGGGAACGGGTCCTTGGCCCGCCCGCGACGCCCCCGGACCTGGCGCCCCTCCTCCGGCCCTACCAGCGCCGCGGCGTCGAATGGATGCTCCACCTCGGCCACGTGGGGTGCCACGGCCTCCTCGCGGACGAGATGGGCCTCGGCAAGACCCTCCAGATCCTCGCCCTGCTCTCCGCCCGGCCAGTGCCTGGCAAACCCTCCCTGATTGTCTGCCCGGCCAGCGTCGTCCCCGTCTGGCGCGAGGAGATGGCCCGCTTCTTCCCCGGGCTAACCTGCGAGATCCTCAAAGCCGGCCATACGTTCCAGCACCGACCCGGCACGATCCTTTGGATCGCCAGCTACACCCAGCTTCGCAAGCACCGCGCCCTGCTCGACGGGATCGATTTCGGCTACGCCGTCCTCGACGAGGGCCAGTTCATCAAGAACCCCGACGCCAAGGTCACCCGGACCTGCTTCGCGCTGCGGGCCGACCGCCGGATCGTCCTCACTGGCACTCCACTCGAGAACCGCCAACTCGACCTCTGGAGCATCTTCCGCTTCCTGCTCCCCGGCCTCCTCGGCTCCCGTGCCGCCTTCGAGGCCGCCCTCGTAGGCGACCGCGAGGGCACCCTCGCCCGCCTCCGCACCCAACTCGCTCCCTTCATCCTCCGCCGCACCAAGCGCGAGGTCGCGCAGGAACTCCCACCCAAGGTCGAGATGGAGCTCATCTGCCCGCTCACCGACGTCCAGCGGGCCGAGTACGCCCGGATCTGCAGCGAGGGCCTCGACCGCTTGGGCGACGACGTCGGCGCCGCAATGCGCGAGAAATCCTTCGGCTTCCTCGCCCTCCTCACCCGCCTCCGCCAGACCTGCTGCGACCCAGATATGCTGCCTTGGCGCAAGGCGCCCCTCAGCGACTCCGGCAAGATCAACCTTCTCCTTGAGAAGCTCACCGAGGTCATCGGCAGCGGCCACAAAGCGGTCATCTTCTCCCAGTTTGTGATGCTGCTGGATCGCGTCCGCGAGGCTCTGGCGGCCCAATTCCCGGATCTCGCCCGCTACGAGCTCACCGGGATGACGCTCGACCGCCAGAAGCCGGTGCAGGCCTTCCAGACCGCCTCCGGGGCCGCCGTGATGCTCGTTTCGCTCAAGGCCGCCGGCACCGGCATCACCCTTCACGCCGCGGATTACGTCTTCCTATTGGATCCTTGGTGGAACCCCGCCGTCGAGGCCCAGGCGGTTGACCGCGTCCACCGCATCGGCCAGACGAACACGGTCTTCGTGTACCGGATGATCACCGCCGGCACCATCGAGGAACGCATTCAGGCGCTGAAGGCCTCGAAGCGCGACCTGTTCGACAAGCTGATCGGTGGCCTCGGGGGCGACTTCGACCTCAGCCAGCACTTCACCTCGCTGCGCAGCCTCGTCACGCTCACCACCCCGGCCGAAGCCGAGGAGCTGCAGGAGCCCTACACGATCGACTGAGCGGGCTCCCGCCGCCCCGCCGCGTGGCTACGGCCGCGCGACGACCAGCGAGGCGTTGGTCCCGCCGAAGCCGAAGCTGTTCGCCAAGGCCGCCCGCACCGGCTTCCGCACCGCCTCGCGCGGGGTGTAGTTGAGGCCCAAGGCGGCGCAAACCGGGTCCACCTGGTCAAGATTCAAGGTCGGGGGAATAATGCCCTGCTGGACGGCCAAGGTGGCCGCAAACACGCCCATCGCCCCGGCGCCGCCCAACAGGTGGCCCGTCATCGACTTGACCCCGCTGACGTGCAGCGAATCCCGGTGCGCCCCGAAGACGTCCGCGATGGCCGCCGCCTCCTCGCCGTCGCCCCCGGGGGTCGAGGTCGCGTGGGCGGACACATAGTCGATGTCCCCCGGCGCCAGCTCCGCCCGGCTTAACGCCAGGCGCATCGCCCGGGCCGAACCTTCCGCCCCCGGCGCCAGCGAGGACAGGTGGTAGGCGTCCGCCGTGGCCCCGTAGCCCCGGAGTTCCGCGTAGATCCGGGCCCCGCGCCGCAGCGCCTGCTCCCGCTCTTCGAGCACGCAGACCACCGCGCCCTCCGCCAGCACGAAGCCATCGCGGTCTCGGTCGTACGGCCGCGAGGCGCGCGCGGGATCGTCGTTGCGGGTGGAGAGGGCCCGCATCTGGGCGAAGGCGCCCACCGCGAGGGGCGTCACCGTGGACTCGGCGCCGCCGGCCAGCATCACGTCGGCATCGCCCCGGGCGATAGCCGCGGCCGCCTCCCCGAGGGCGTGCCCGCTGGTCGCGCAGGCCGAGGCCACGCTCATATTGGGTCCACGGCAGTCCAGCAGCAGGCTGACCTGCCCGGCCAGCAGGTTCGGGGCGATCTGGATGATGAAGAAGGGGGAAATCTTGCGGAAGCCGCCGGCCTTCCAGACGTCGTGCATGGCTTCCATCTCAGGCAATCCGCCCAAGCCAACGCCCAAGCTAACGCCAAAGCGCTCGGGGGCGAGGGTCGCCCGGTGGGCATCCAGGCCGGAGTCGGCGTAGGCTTCGACCGCCGCCCCCACGCCCAGGTGCGTGAACCGGCCGAACTTCTTCAAATCCTTGGGCGTGAGCGCCTGCAGGACCACCTCGCCCGCCGCACCCCGCGGGCGCAAGGGCGCCGCCAGCGGACGGCAGGGGTCATAGTCCCGCACTTCCCCGGCGATCCGCGCCGTGCAACCCGCGGCGTCAAAACGCGTGATCGGCCCGATGCCGCTCCGCCCCGCCACCAAGGCCGCCCAGGTATCCGCCGCGGTCGTGCCGCAGGGCGTAACCGCCCCGAGACCAGTGATCACGACACGACGGGAAACGACGGGGGAGGAGGCCATGCTTGGACGAAGCTGAAGCGGCGGCCGGGCCGGCGTCAACCGCCCGTCGCCCCCCCGCTGCCGGACGGCAGACAAATGGTTAGCCGGCAACCCGGAGCGGGCCGTGTCCGCCACGGAAACACTGGCGACGCAGCGGGCCCGCGCCGCGGGAGCCCGAGGACTGAGCCCACTTGCCCTTATCGCGGCGAGGAGGTGCGGCCCCTCACCCTTTTTTGCTCCCTACCAGCCCCGCCGCGACGCGCCGGCTTGACCCTGCCGCTGCGCCGCCCGCAGCTTTCCCTGCACCCCTTCCCCGAATGTCCCTGCCCCGCCGCGAATTCCTCCGCCGCAGCGCCCACGCGGCCGCCGCCTTCACCATTTTGCCCGCCGCCGCCCGCGGGGCCAACAGCCGCATCCAGGTCGCCTGCATTGGCGTCACCGGCAAGGGTCACACCGATACCCTCGCGACCGCCGCGGCCGGCGGGGAGATTGTGGCGCTCTGCGACGTGGTGAACCCGCGCCGCCCCGAGCTGACGCGCAGGAAGAAGGCGAAAGCCGCCGGCGCCGGCGACACGATCCTTGACCGCTTTCCCGCCGCCAAGTTCTTCACGGATTACCGGGAGATGCTCGCCACGCACCCTGGGATCGACGCGGTGGTGGTCTCGACGCCCGATCATCACCACTTTCACGCCTCGCTGCTGGCCATGCGCGGCGGGAAGCATGTGTATTGCCAGAAGCCGATCGCGCACTCGGTCTGGGAGGCACGGCGGCTTGCCGAGGTCGCGGCGCAGACGCGGGTGCAGACTCAGATGGGCAACCAGGCTCACGCCGGCGAACCGATCCGCCGCGCCGTGGAATTGCTGCGGGCGGGCGTGCTGGGGCGCGTCACGGAGGTTCACGCGTGGACCAACCGACCGATCTGGCCGCAGGGGATGAAGGCCTGGCCCACGCCGGAACCGGTGCCGGCGGGCCTCAATTGGGACCAATGGATCGGCCCCGCCCCCTTCCGTGAGTACAGCCGCGCCCTCGCGCCCTTCAATTGGCGCGGCTACTGGGATTTCGGGGCGGGCGCGCTCGGCGATATGGGCTGCCACATCCTCGATATGCCCTACTGGGCGCTGGGGCTCGGCGCGCCGACGAGCGTCGAGGCGGTGTCTGAGGGCACCACGGAGATCGCCGCGCCGAACTGGTCTAAGGTAACCTACCAGTTCCCGACGAGTCACCTCGGCGGGCCGGTGACGGTGGTCTGGTACGACGGGGTGTCGCCAAAGGAAGGGGTTTACCGGAACCCGCCGCCGGAGCGGCTGTGGAAGGCGGATTTCCCGACCGCGGACCACGTGTTCCGGCGCTTCGACCTGCTGGTGGTGGGCGATAAGGGGCGGATGTTCTTCGGCCGCTCGCGGCAGGACTGGGTCTTCAAGCCCGAGGGCCTGACGGCCGGCTTTGCGCAGCCCCCGAAGACCTTGCCGCGCGTGGCGGGCAGCGGGGAATCCGCGGAAGGGGCGATGGATCAGGGTGGTGGTCCTTACCGGGAATGGATCGAAGCGATCCGGGGCAAGGGACCGGCATTATCGGGGTTTGGCCAATCGGGTCCCTTCAGCGAGATGGTGCTGCTGGGCAATGTGGCGTTGCGGGCGGGGCGGAAGATCCTGTGGGACGGGAAGGCGCTGCGGGTGACGAACGTTCCGGAGGCAGCACCCTTGGTGCGCCGCGCGTACCGCCGCGGCTGGGAGCTGGAGTGAGAAGACGGGGACGGTAGCGGGGATCGAGGAGTGAGGAGTGAGGAGGTCGATCGCTGCGTCCCTCCGTCCTTCCCTCCCTCCTTCTCTGAGCCTGCTCACCCGCTCCGGGCGAATGGCGGTGGCGTCAGGCCGGAGCCCCGGCCACGGTACGCCACCAGGAACACGGCCAACACCCCGGCCACGCTCACGGCCAACCCGAGCCAAAACGAGCTCCACTGGGTCTTGCCCGTCGCCGAGCACGCCGCGAACCACGCCCCCGTCCCCAGATACCCCAGCAGGTTCCCAAAACCGCCGTTCATCAGCGACAACAACGCCTGCGCGCGCCCCCGCCACGACGGTTCCACCCGCTGGTCCAGGTAGATCTGCGCGGTGATGTTCACCAGGGTGAACGAACACCCGTGCAGCACGATGCCCGCGATCAGCCCGGTCGGCGTGTCGAGCGCGCTCACCACAAAACGAATCACGCCGAACCCCAGCCCCGCCGCGATGATCCACTTCAGCCGCCACCGCAGGATCAGCCCGCCCAACGCGAACATCGCGATCACCTCCGTGACCTGCCCCAGGCTCATCCACGCCGTCATCCGCTCCAAGCCCAGCTCCTTGAGGTGGGATGGCGCGTACGGGTAAAAGCCGGCGAGGGGGATCGTGAACAGGGTCGTCGTCAGGAACACCACGCGGTGGTCCCGGATCTTCAGCAGGGTCAGCGCATCGAGGCCCAGGCGCTGCACCCAGCTCCGCGCCTCCCCCGCCCGCGGGCTCTCCACCGCCGGCAACAGGAAGGTGAACGCCACCACCACCAGCCACAGCACCGCCCCACTGTAGCCGGACGCCGTCGAGCGGTCGGCGCCGATCAGGCTCACCCACAGGCAGCCGCCCATCCAGCCGAAGGTCGCCATCGCCCGCACCGGGCCGAACTCCCGCGGCGCATCGCGCAGCCGCGCCAGGATGATGGTCGAGGCGATGCTCCAGGTCGGGGACGAACACAGGGAGTGCAGCTGGATCAAAGCCAGCACCGGCAGCGGGCCCCAGCCTTCCCGGACGGCCGTCGTCGCCAGGGTGACGGTTATCGCCGTGGCCAGCGCGAGGCCCCGCAGGATCTTCACCGGCGAGGCGTGGCGGTCGGCCATCGCCCCGAACAGCAGCGGCGAGATGAAGGCCGCGACCCCCGACGAGGCGAACGCCACCGGCCGGATATGCCCCAACCCGTACGCCTCCAGCACCGCGCTCAGCGGCACGAACCACATCGCCAGCGCCGCCCCGATCAGGAAGAAGAGCCCGATCAGCTCGGCGTACTCGGCGCGACGCAAGGTGGTGAACACCCGACCAGCACACACGAGCCCCCGCCAAGTTCAATCCCGCCGCGGCCACGGCCCCGACCGCAATTCAGGCCCAGCAGCGGGCAAGGAAGGCGCGGCAACCCGGCCGCTCCGGGACGATGTTCCCGCCCTTCGCCGGCCCCGGGCAATCCCGTCCGGACGGCGCTCCTTCCGTGATGCCACGCACCGCCCTCCTCACCTGCCTCCTCGTGGCCGGCCTCGTCGCCGGCTGCTCCGGCCAGAAGTCCCTCCGCCGCTTCAAGTTGCCCGAGGGCGACCCCGCCCGCGGCCAAACCGCCTTCGTCTCCCTCCGCTGCCACACCTGCCACACCGTCTCCGGCATCGACCTGCCCGCCCCCACCGCGGCGCCGGCCGAGCAGCTGATGCTCGGGGGCGAGGTCGCCCGCCTCCGCACCCACGGCGACCTGCTCACGGCCATCATCCACCCCAAGGCCGGAATCTCCGACAAGCTCCCCGGCCCGGAACGGAAAAAGATGAAGGAGTCCCCGATGCCTGGCGTGAACGATGTGATGACGGTCCAGGAGATGATCGATCTGGTCGCCTTCCTGCAGCCCCGTTACCGGGTCCTGGCTCCCCTCTACGAGGGCGATTACCGCCTCATTCCCTTAACCCACCACCGAAAAGAGATACGGATGCTCGCCAATTACGCGGTCGAATACGGCGCCCCAGCGCGCCAACACCCGGCCCCCCCGCCCGAAGTCTACTACACGGACGATCCCCTCGCCTGCGAATCCTTCGTCGAGGACGCCCTCGACCGGGGCCTCACCCTGCGCGAGATCCGCCACCAGGGCGTCGCCCTGCCCCGGGCGGAGTTCGACCGGATCGTGAAGGTGGCCGCCCGCTCGCTGGTCGCGAAGCGGATCTGCGCCTCCCTCGGCCTGAAGCCGGAGGAGGAGCGCCACCGCTTCGGCTTCGCCGCCTAGCGGCGGCGCCACTTCCGCGGCGCGCCGGTGCTTGTGTCCGGGGCACCGCCGCCCCAAGTTCCCGGCGATGCTCCTTGCCGTCGCCCTGATCGTCCTCGCCGCCGCGTGGCGCGTCGCCGGCGCCCACACGCCCGCGCTGGCCAACTTCGCCCCCCTGATGGCCCTCGCCTTCTGCGGGGCCGTCTACCTGCAGGACCGCCGCCTCTGGGTCGTGCCCTTCGTGGCCCTCGCCGCCTCCGACCTGTACCTGGACCACTATTACGCGGCCACCTTCGGGGAGAGCTGGACCTGGCCCAGCGCCGTCCTCCGCCTCGTCTGCTTCGCGGCGGCCCTCCCGCTCGGCCGCGCCGTGGCCGCGCGCAAGTCGTGGCTCACCCTCGGCGCGGGCGCCCTCACGGCTTCTCTGATATTTTACGTACTGACCAACACGGACGCCTGGCTGCGCGACCCCTATTATCCCGCGGGTATCGCCGGCTGGCTGCAGGCGCTGACCGTCGGCCGCCCGGAATTCCCGCCCACGTGGATGTTCTTCCGCAACACCCTCGCGAGCGACCTCCTCTTCACCGGCCTGTTCGCGCTGACCCTGGAATTGGCCGCCCGGCGCGCCGGCCGCCCGAGCCTCCTCGCGTCGCGGGCCTGAGCCGCGATTTGCCTCCCGGGCCGTGGGCGCTTCCCTTCCGACGCCGCCTATGGCTCCCTTCGCCCCGCATCCGGTCCGCGCCACCCTGCTCGCGGCCGCCCTCCTCTGGCTCTCCCCCCGCGCCCTGCGGGCCGAGGAGGCCGTCCGCTACAAGTACCAGGACTACCGCGAGGCCGCCGGCCGCATCGCCGTCCAGGTCCACGGGGCCACGGTGGAGAAGAACCTCGGCACCGACACCCGGCTGAAGGTCGAGGGCGTGCTGGACGCGATCGCGGGCGCCACGCCCACGGGCGAACCGGCCCCGGCCGGCAGCGACCAGGTGCCGCTCGCCAAGCTCACCGAGCGCCGCCGCGCCTGGAACGCCACCGTCGCCCGGCAATTCAGCGGAGGCTCGCTGACGCTCGGCGCCGGCCGCAGCCTCGAGAGCGATTACGATTCCGTCGGCTGGTCCGTGAACGGCCTCGCCGAGTTCAACCAGAAGAACACCACCGTGCTGGCCGGCCTCGCCGGCACCGCCGACGAGGTCCGCGTGTTCTTCCAGAAACCCTGGGCGGACAAACGCACCCGCGACGCCATCCTCGGGGTCACCCAACTGCTGGACCCGCGCACGTCCGTCACCCTGAACCTGACCTGGGGCCGCCAGCGCGGCTTTCTGGCCGATCCGTACAAGCTGGTCGCGCGCACGGTGGAGATCATCCCGGGCCTGTCGCTGCCGCTCACGTTCAGCGAGAACCGGCCGGACGTGCGCGACAAGCGCCTCGCCCTCGCCGCCCTTAACCGCGCCTTCCCGGCCCTGCGGGGCGCCCTGGACGCCAGCTACCGGCACCACCGGGACTCCTACGGGGTGCGCGCCCACACGGTGGACCTCGCGTGGTTCCAGCAATGGGGCGAACGGGTCCTCTTCCGGCCGGGCTACCGCTTCCACGACCAGTCCGCCGCGCGCTTCTACCGCTACCGGTTCGACGGCACCTCCGTGCTGCCCACCGAGGGCCCGCCGCGCCCGCAGGGCCCGTTCTATTCCTCGGATTACCGGCTCTCCGCCCTCCAGACGCATACCTACGGGTTCAAGGTGATCTGGGACGTCACGACCGCGGTGCAGCTCGATGCGGCCTACGAACGGTATTCGATGCACGGCCGGGACGGCGTCACGCCGGCGAGCGCCTATTGCCGGGCGGACATCCTGACGGTGGGCGCGCGCTTCGCCTGGTGAGGAGTCCCCGATGGCACAGCTGGCCCAAGCCCATCGCCCCCCGCCCGCCGTCCCGGCGGGTCCGGTCGCGGCCGGACCCTTGCGGCGGCTGAGCTTTCACGCGCTGGGCACCCGCTGCGAGGTGCAGTACTATCTGGGCGCGGCGGACCCGCGGCCGGGCCAGTTATTCGAACAGGAGCTCGTCGCGTGGGTGCAGGCCTTCGAGGCCCGTTACACGCGCTTCCGGCCCGACAGCCTGATCGGCCGCATCAACGCCGCGGCCGGCCGCGAGTGGGTGGCGATCGATGCCGAGATGGAGGTGATGCTGAAGGTCTGCGACCAGTTGCACTTTATGACCCAGGGCGTGCTGGATCCGACCAGCCTGCCGCTGCAGCGCCTGTGGGATTACCAGGCCCCGGTGCCGCGCCTGCCGACCGAAGCGGAGGTCGCCCGCGCCCGCGCCTTGGTCGGCTGGAAGAAGGTGGCCCGGGCGCCCGGGCGCGTCTTCCTCCCGGAACCCGGGATGGCCCTCGACTTCGGCGGGTTCGGCAAGGAGTACGCGGTGGACCGGGCGATCGAGATCGCGCGCGCCCACGGCGTGGCCCACGCGCTGGTGGATTTCGGGCACGACCTGCGGGCGCTCGGGCGCCCCCCGGACCGGCCGGCGTGGCATATCGGCCTGGAGGACCCGTCGCGGCCCGGCAGCACGGCAGGGAGCATCGCCGCCCTCGACCGGGCCGTCGCCTCCTCCGGCGACTACCTGCGCCACGTGGAGATCGCGGGGCGCCGCTACGGGCACATCGTCGATCCCCGGTCCGGACGCCCGGTGGCGCACGGCTGCCGGCAGGCCACCGTCGTGGCCGGCACCTGCCTGCAGGCGGGCGTGCTCTCGACGACCGCGTTCGTCCTCGGCATTCCCCGGGGCGTGGAGTTCATCCAATCGTTCCCTGGCGCGGAGGGCCTGCTCGTGGGCGAACAGACCCGGGCGCAGACGCGGGGCTTTTTCAACTATGTCGCGACGTGAACTGAGCCTGTTGGCCGCCGTGGTGGTGGCGGTCACCTCCCTGCGCGGGGCGATCCAGCCCGGCGACCGTTTTCCCGCGCTGACCGGGGACGACCTGCCGCGCCTGGCGGGGGAGGCGCTGCCGGAGCCGGCGGGCCGGATCGTGCTGGTGGACTTCTGGGCCTCGTGGTGCGGGCCGTGCAAGGCGTCCTTTCCCGTGCTGGACCAACTGCACCGCGATTACGGGGCCAAGGGCCTGGTCGTGGTGGGCGTGGGTGTGGATGAGAAGCCGGCGGCGGCGGCGGACTTCGTGCGCCGGCTGGCCCCGGGCTTCACCGTGGTGCACGACCGTGCCCAGCGGCTGGTGAAGGCCGTGGCGGTGCCGACGATGCCCACCAGTTACCTCCTCGGCCGCGACGGCCGGGTGCGTTTTGTCCACCGCGGGTTCCACGGTGAGCGCTCCGCGCGCGAGCTGCGGGCCCAGATCGAAACCCTCCTCGCCGAAAAGCCCTGATTATGCGCCGCCTGTTCCGCCTCCTCCCGCTCCTCGCCGCCGTCGTCCTGCTCGGTTCCGGGTGCGCCGGCACCAATCTCGTGCGTGTCCAGCCGTGGGAGCGCGCCACCTTGACGTCCTACGCCCTGCGGCCTGACCGCGACGCGCTGCACACGGCGATGATGGAGCACACCTTCTTCTCCCGCGAGGCGGCGGCCGGTGGCCGGGGCGTGGGCGGCAATGGCTGCGGTTGCAATTAAGCGGCGTCAGTTTTCCTTACCGAGATGCTTCCCCTCCCCGCTTTCCTCGCCCGCCATCCGCTCTGCACCCTCCCCGGGTTGATGCTGATGACCCTGCTGCAGCGCGCCCCGGCCGTGCGGCCCGTGGTCGCGGCGGCGGAGAACCTCGTGATCAAGTCCCCCTTGGGCCAGCTGCTGCGCGGGGCGTTCACCGTGGCCGGCCTGGGCGCGATGCATTCGCGGGCGGGGGCGACGACCTTCGTCCGTAATCCCGCGGCCAATCCCCTCCCGGGCAACGTCGGGGCGCCGCTGCAGATGACCTTCACCTATACCGGCACGCCGAGCGCGCCGCAGTATTTCATCGTGACGGGATCCTTGCCTCCCGGGCTGAGGTTCACGCCCGCCCTCAGCGGCGGGAACGTGATTTCCCGCAACCCGGTGATCAGTGGCACGCCGACCGCGGCGGGAGAGTACACGATCTTTGTTCAGGGTGTGGGCTCAGGCGGGCGCGGCCCACAGGAGCCCATCCGGTTCAGCATCGTCGACACTTCGCCGCCGGTGCCGCCGACCCTCACGCTCCAGCCGGAGAGCCAGACCGTGCTGGCGGGCGGAAGCGTGACCTTCACCACGGCGGCCAGCGGCACGCCCACCCCGACGCTTCAGTGGCGGCGCGATGGTCAGGTGATCGCGGGGGCGACCAACGCCACCTTGACCGTGACCAATGTGCGGGCGACGGACGCGGGCGTCTACTCGGTCGTCGCGACCAATGCCGGAGGCAGCCAGCTGAGTGCCGCGGCCACCCTCACGGTGATCGCCCCGAACGCGAATGCCCGCCTGACCAACCTTTCCGTCCGCACCAACCTCGCGGCCAGCGCGACCCTCATCGTCGGGGTGGCGGTTGCCGATGGTGCCCGCGACGTGCTGTTCCGGGCGATCGGCCCCACCCTCGCGGCCTTCGGCGTGGGCGGGACCCTCGCGGATCCGCGGCTCGAGCTGTACCGCGGATCGACCAAGGTGAACGAGAACGACAACTGGGCGCCGGCCCTCGCGCCGGTGTTCGCCGGCGTCGGGGCGTTCGCGCTGGGCAACGGGAGCCGCGATGCCGCGCTGGTCGCGCCGCTGGCGCCGGACGCCTTCACCGCGCAGGTGCCGGGCTCGACGGGCGGGGTGGTGCTGGTCGAGGCCTACGACACCGGCCCGGCGACCGGGGGACGCCTAGTCAACGTTTCCGCCCGCAACCGCGTGGGCACCGGGGACGACATCCTGATCGCGGGCTTCACCATTTCCGGGAGCGGCAGCAAGCCGCTGTTGATCCGCGCGGTGGGTCCGACCCTGGCCGCCTTCGGCGTGGGCGGCACCCTCGCGGATCCGAAGCTTGAGATCTACAATTCCCAGGGCGTGAAGGTGACGGAGAACGACACCTGGGCGGCCGGCTTGGCGACCACCTTTGCGAGCGTCGGCGCGTTCCCCCTCTCGGCGGGCAGCCGTGACGCCGCGCTGCTGACCTCCCTGCCCCCGGGCAGCTACACCGCGCAGATCCGCGGGTCCGACGGCGGCACCGGCGAGGCGCTGGTGGAGATTTACGAGTTGCGTTAAGCCGGACGCGGACGGGCCCCGCGAAAGGGGTTGGCGCGGGCGCCCCGGGCGGTTCCATTGCCCGGGATGACGTCCGCCCGCCTCCTTGCCGTTCTCCTGACCGCGACCTTCAGCCGGCTTGCGGCCCAGATTCCACAGCTCAGCGCGACCCTGGCTTTGCCCTCCCCGGCCCTCGCCCCGGGCGGCGGCGCCGTCTCGATCGAACTGCGCAATCACTTTGGTTTCCCCGGCGTGGGCGGACCGGTGGTGCAATTCGACACCTCCCTCGGCCGCTTCAACGTGGAGTTGCGGTCCGACGCCGCGCCGCGCCACGCGGCCAACTTCCTCGCGTACGTGCAGGCGGGCACCTACGCGGGCACCTTCATCCACCGCTCCGCGGCCCTCGAGGCGGGCGGCATCTCGATCGTGCAGGGCGGCGGCTTCCGCTCGACGGGCGGCAGCAACGTGGCGGCCGTGACGAGTCTCGCCCCGGTGGCCCTCGAATACGGCTTGCCCAACGCCCGCGGGACCCTCGCCGCGGCGCGCACCAGCGACCTCAACAGCGCCACGAGCCAGTGGTACTTCAACGTCCGGGACAACTCGACCGTCCTCGGCCCCGCCAACGGCGGCGGCTATTCCGTGTTCGGACGGGTGCTGGGCGGCGGAATGACCGTCGTCGACCGCATCGCGGCCCTGCCCGTGACCAACGCCGGCGGCGTCTTCTCGGACCTGCCCGTGCGGGACTTCACCGGCGGCACGCCCACCGCGGCCAACTTCGTGCTCGTCAACGGGGTCACCCCCGCGACCGTCTACCCGGGCGGGAGCGGGCCCGCGGTGGTGGCGTTCACCGTCGCGAGCAGCAACCCGGCGGTGGCGGCGGCGACCGTGACCGGCACCATCCTGACCCTGGCGGCGGGCCTCCCGGGCACGGCGGAGATCACCGTGACGGCGAGCGAGACGAGCGGCGGAACCGTCACGCGGACCTTCACCGCGACCGTGGGGGGCGGGACGGGACGGCAGGCGCCGGTGCTCGCCACCCAGCCGCCGGCCGAGCTGAAGTTGGCGGCGGGGGCGCCGCAGCCGCTGATTTTGGCCGTCGCGGCCACCGCCAATCCCGCGCCGTCCTATCAGTGGCGGCGGAACCGCGTCGATCTGCCGGGCCAGCGCGGGCCGTTGCTGGTGTTGCCCGCGGCGGGGTCGGCGGAGGCGGGATCCTACACGTGCGTGGTGGCGAACGCGGAGGGGAGCGTCGAGAGCCGGGCCTGCGTCGTGACGTTGGTCGCGGCAACCCCGGCCGAGACCGGGCGCCTGATCAATCTTTCGATCCTGTCCCCGTTCGCGCGGAACGAGGTGCTGACCATCGGGACCGTGGTGGGCGGCGCGGGCACGGGTGGGAGCAAGGCGCTGCTGGCCCGCGGGGGCGGCCCGGCCCTGGCGCAGCTTGGCGTGCCGGACGTGATGCCGGATCCGCGGCTCATCTGGCAGACGCAGGGCGGGGCGGCCGTGGCGAGCAACGACGATTGGGGCGGCGGCGCGGCGCTGTCGGCGGCCTTCGCGCAGGTGGGGGCGTTCCCGTTCGCGTCGGCCAGTTCGCGGGACGCGGCGATCCTGCAGCCGGCGCTGCCGGCGGGGAACTACATCCTGGAGGTGCGCGATGCGACCGGCACGCCGGGCGTGGCGATCGCGGAGTTGTACGATGCCACCCCGGCGGCGGTGGTGACGGCGGCGTCGACGCGGCTGGTGAACGTGTCGGTGCGCCGCGACATCCCCGAGGGGGAGTCGCTGGTGGCGGGCTTCTTCCTGGGCGGGTCGACCGCGCGGACCGTGCTGGTGCGGGCGGTGGGCCCAGGGCTGGCGGCGTTCGGCGTGCCGGAGACGATGCCGGACCCGCAGCTGATCCTGTTTGGCGACCGCGGGGTCGTGGTGGGCGAGAACGACAACTGGGGGGGCGAGGTGGAGCTGGCAGCGTTCGCGGCGAGTGTGGGGGCGTTTCCGCTGGCGAATCCGGCCTCGAACGACGCGCTCCTGCTCCTGACCCTCGCCCCGGGTAAGTACACCGTGCAACTCAAGGGCAAGCAGGCGGGCGGGGCGGCGCTGATCGAGGTCTACGAGGTCCGCTGAACCGGGCCCCCGGGGCTGGTTCAGGTGCGGGTTGCCGCCGAAGGGGCTGCACCCGGATTCGGCATCCGCCCTCACTGGTGGAAGCCACGCGCAACTCCGAACGCGGCTGGAGCCCTTCGCGCCTCTGGCTGCTCTCCTCCGCCACGGCTCTGGCTTGACCGGCCGCTCCCGAACCCGATCTACCGCAGGCCCACCGGGGTGCCGAGTACCTCGCGCAACAGCACCGCGCGGCGCAACGCGCCCGGATCGCGCAGCTCCTCGACGAGGCGAACCGACCCCCGCACCGCCATGCCGCGCGCCGGCACGGGCGCCGCGGCCTCCTCGGCCCGGCGCCGCACCGCCGCCCGCTCCGCCTCCAGCGCCGCCAACTGCTCCGCCAGCACGCGCTGCCGCTCCAATTCCTCGGACCGCACCCTCGCCGCCGCCGGCACCGGCGCCAAGGGCGGGGGCGGCGCCGCGGCCGCCGGCTCCTCGCCGGAGATCTTCCGCTCCATCTCGCGCGCCTGTTCCTCGAAATCCCGCATCATCCGCCGCATCGGCTCGAACGGATCCGCCGCCGGCGCCTCCGGCGCGGGCGGGGCCCCCGGGGCCGCTTCCCGGGCCACCGGAGCCTCCGGGGCCGCCGCGGGCGCCGCGGGCGCCGCCCCACCCCGACGCTCCGCGATCCGCCGCCGGATCTCCGCCTGGATATCCTGCACCCTCCGCTCCTCCTCGAGGGCGTCCGGCTTGGACGTCGACGGCGGCGGCGCCGCCCGGCGCGCCTGCAGCAGACCGCGCAGGATCTGCACCAGGAAGACCACCACAAAGATGACCAGCCCGATGCGCTCGAGCAGCCAGTCCAGCAAATTAGCCTTCACAGGGCGGCGGCGCGGGAGCCGGGATTACTTCTTGCCCTCGGGGTGCGCGATGGAGGACCGCATCTGCGTGTCCGCCTGCACATTCTCCATCTTGTAGAAGTCCATCACACCCAGGCGGCCATTGCGGAAGGCCTCGGCCTGCGCCAGCGGCACCTGCGCCTGCGCCTCGACGACTTTCGCCTGCATCTCCTGCACGCGCGCCTTCATTTCCTGCTCCAGCGCCACGGCCGCCGCACGCCGGATTTCCGCCTGCGCCTGCGCCATATTCTTGTTCGCCTCGGCCTGCGCCTCCTGCAGCTTCGCGCCCACATTCTCCCCGACATCCACGTCGGCGATGTCGATCGAGAGAATCTCGAACGCCGAACCCACATCGAGGCCGCGCTTCAGCACGGTCTTCGAGATCGCGTCCGGCGACTCCAGCACGGACTTGTAGGACTCGGCCGAGCCGATGGTGGTCACGATGCCCTCGCCCACGCGGGCGATGATCGTCTCCTCCTTGGCGCCACCGACGAAGCGGTCGAGGTTGGTGCGCACGGTGACGCGGGCCTTCACCTTCACCTGAATGCCGTCCTTGGCCACGCCGTCGATGGTGGTGCGGCCGCCCTCGGGATTCGGGCAATCGATGACCTTCGGATCGACGGAGGTCCGCACCGCCTCGACCACGCTCTTGCCGGAGCCCTTGGTCGCGAGGTCGATCGCGCACGCGCGGTCCCAGCCGAGTTCAATGCCCGCCTTCTGCGCGGCGATCAGCGCCTGCACCGTCGGCACCACGTTGCCGCCCGCCTGGAAGTGGGAGGCGATCTGGTCCGCATCGAGGTTGATACCGGCCCGCACCGCGGTGATGCGGGCGTCCACGATCAGCCCGTAGGGAATGCTCGCGAACTTGAGCGCGACCAGCTTCGACATCGGGATCGGGGCCCCGTTGAAGAGCGCCTTCACCCAGGCGCCGATCAGGCTGAAGACGATGGCGCCGATGATGAGGACGAAGAGGCCGAGGATGGCGATGCCGACGAGGGTTAGGCTCATGAGGAAGAAGTGGTGGTTTGGGCAGGAATGACGAGGATACGGAAAGTTTCAACCGCGGTGACCTCGACCGGCGCGCCGGCCGCGATCAGGCCGCTCCGGCTAAACGCCTCATAGCGCCGGCCCTCGCACTCCACGATGCCGGTCGGCGCCAGAGTCGTCACCGCGACACCGCTCTGCCCCTTGAGGCTCGCGTCAGCCACCGGGGGCTGGCTGCGCCCCTCGACGGTGGCGGTCAGGGAAAGCGCCTGCGCGAGGCGGCTGCGCGGCAACAACACGAACTCCAGGTAAAGGGCGATGGCCGTCACCAGCAGGCCCGCCGCGAGGGCCCACGCGCCCCCGCCCGGACCGAAGCGGTCGAAGGCCACCAGGACCCCGCCGAGCAGGGAAAGTCCGCCCACGATTCCAAGGACGCCCCCGGGGACGATCACCTCCAGGGCGAGCAGGAAAATCCCGATGGCAAAGAGAACGAGAATGAGGGTCACGAGGCGGGGCCCTCCAGCGCGTCAACCACGAGGCCGAAATCCGTGCGCCGCCGGACCACCACGCGCGTGCCCGGGGGGGCCGAACCCACCTCGAGGCGCGCCTCGTAGCGCCCGCCGTCCACCTCCACCTGGCCAGCCGGGAACAGGCCGGTCACCGCCACCCCCACGCGGCCCACTAGGCCGGCCGCGGTCGCGCCGGACTCCGGGGGCAGGCCCGCGACCTGCGCCGAACCGGCGATCGGATGGGCGACCGCCAGCCGGGAAAGGAACCAACCGCGGGGCAGAAACCGCGCGAGGAGCACGGCCAGCACGACCGCGATCAGGAGGCCAAGGCCAACGTCCTGCAGCGGCCGCAGGAACAGGTCGTCGCTGATGGTCACGGGCTCGTTGGGCCAAATGTCAGCCATCGACCACACGAGGGAGCCCAGCATCAGGGCGAGTCCGCCGACCGCCAAAACCACGATGCCGGGGAAGAAGACCAGTTCCGTGAGCACCATTCCCAGCCCGAGGGCGAAGACGAGGATCGGCTCCTGGCCGGAGAGGCCGGCGACGTAATTGCTCAGGAACACTACCGCGAGGCAGGCGATCCCCGTGATCCCGAACACCCCAAAGCCGGGCGTCTTGAACTCGATGTAGAGCGCCAGCAGGCCGAGCCCGAGCAGGATCGGGGAGAGGGAGCGGAGGAACACGGCGAAATGCTCGGACCACGTGATCTCGAGGCGGGTCACCTCGTAGCCGCCGGCCCCGAACTGCTGGCGCAGCAGGTCTTCGATATCGGGAGCGATGCCGGCGGCTAGCAGGGCTTGGGGCGGATCGCCGTGGGTTTCGGCCGCCTCCTTGGCGGTGAGGGAGAGGAGCTCACCCTTTCCCTTCAGCACCTTGTCCCCGACCTTCAGCTCATAATCAGCGTCGATCATCGCGGAGATGACCTGGCCGCGGTAGCCGCCCTTGCCCTCGCTGGTGGAGCGCACCCGGGCCTTCAGGTAGCTCACGATCTTCTGGCGCATCGAGGCGTCGATCTCCTGCCCGGTGGCCATCACCGGGGCGGCGGCGCCGATGATACCCTCGGGGGAGAACCAGATCTCATCGGTCGTGGCGGAGATGAAGGCTCCGGCGGAAATCGCCTCGTTATTGACGAAGGTGATGGTGCGCCCCTTGAACTTACCGAGGGCCTCCATGATCGAGAAGGTCACGTCGAGGGCGCCGCCCGGCGTCTTCATATCGAGGATGACCACGTCCGCCTTCTGCTCGGTGGCCGCCTTCAGGCCGCGGCGGATGATGTAGAGCAGCGGGGAATCCACCTGCTCCCGCACGGGGATGACCAAGACCCGGCGCCGTTCGCCGGCTGGCGGCGGATTCAGCGGGACGGACGGGGACTTCGCCGCGGGAAGCGCGGGAGTCGGGGCGGTGGGCGCCGGATCGTTCCGCACCAAGGCGGACTCGGCGGCCCGCCCCACCGGGAAAGCGGCGAGCAGCAGGCAGAGGCGAAGCAGCCAACGGGTCATCGACGGACCCTAGCGAGGCGGATGCGCCGCGCAAGCGCCACCGGCCGGATAAGCCTTGGCGGCCGCCGGGCGGGGGCCACACTCGCGCCGCAATGGAAAAGGTGGCCTATCAAGGACAGACCCTCACGCGGTGGCAGGTCGGCAACTCGACCTTCCTCGCCCTCCCCGAGCGGGGGGCGCGCCTGCTGAACTGGAACCTGACCCTGGGAGACGGCTCCGTCCGCGACGTCATCTACTGGCCCGAACAGGCGGACTTCGCGGACATCGCGAAGGTCCGGGGCGGCAATCCGATCCTGTTTCCCTTCAACGGCCGCACCTTTGACGGGACGGACATCTTCCATTGGCGGGCGGCGGATGGCGTGCGGCGGCCGATGCCCCTGCACGGCATCGCGCGGCAGGGCGGGTTCGAGATCATCCGGCTGGACAGCCGCGGCTTCGTGGCGCGGTTCGTGCCCGGCGAGGAGGCGCGCGCCTGCTACCCGTTCGAGTACGAGTTCACGGTCACCTACCGCTTCGACCCGCTGGGCCTAGCCTGCGAGTTCGCGCTGACCAACCTCGGGCGCGAGCCGTTGCCCTGGTGCGCTGGACATCACTTTTACTTCAGCCTGCCGTGGAGCCCCGGGACGACCCGGGCGGACTACCTGATCCGAATCCCGGCCAGCCGCCGCCTGCGCCACGACATCGCCACCGGCAGGCTCGTACCCGGCCCCGAGCTGCAAGCGCAGGAGAGCTTCGCCAACCCGGCCCTGGTGGACACTTTCCACACCGGCCTGCAGGGCTACGAGGCGGTCTTCGGCGAACGCGGGGGGCGGGGCGACGTGTGCGTGCGCCTAGGCACCGAGAAGGTGCCGCCACCGGACGCGATGTTCGTCACCTGGACGCTCGCCCCGGATTCGCCATTCTACTGTGTGGAGCCGTGGATGGGTCCGCCGAACGCCCCCAGCCATCGCGCCGGTCTGCAACTGGTGCCGAAGGGGGAAACGCGTAAATTCGCGGTCAGCGTCAGTCTCCGCTAGACGAACGGGCCCGTTCGGGATTTTCTTTCCCTCCTTATGGTCTCCGTCGCTGTCCTCGACTTTGCCCGGCTGCCCCTGGGCTTCATCGATGGGTTGGGTGGGATGGAGATGCTGCTGGTGTTCGCGGTGGCCCTGCTGCTTTTCGGCGGGGACAAGCTGCCGGAGTTCGCCCGCGGCATCGGCAAGGTGATGCGGGAGGTCAAGAAGGCCGCCTCGGGCGTCGAGGACGAGTTCCGCCGGGCGATGGACGAAGACGAGCGCAAACGGCTGCAGGCCGCTCCGACGACGACGGGCGAACTGCCGACCGGGGTCGACACGCCCTCCACTCCGATTCCCTCCGGCGACGCCTATCCCGATTACGCGGCCCATACCGCCGCCGGCGCGCCGCCCGCGGAGGGCGCCCCCGCCACGACTCCCGCCAGCGACGCGGCCCCCACGACCACCGAAGGTGGACCGGTGGCCGGCACGGAGCCGGCCAAGCCCGCGGCGAAGCCCGCGCCGGCGAGCGAGGACTATCCCTGAGCGGGGTTCGGCGGAACGCCGCTTCCCTGCCCTGCCGATGATGCGGCTTGCCGTCTGGTTGCTCTGCGTGCTGGGGTGCGCCGCCCGGGGCGCGGAGACGCGCGGGCCGGTGCTCCTGATCTCGCTGGACGGGTTCCGCTGGGATTACCTCGACCGGCATCCGGAACGGACCCCGCACCTGCAGGCGCTGCGGCGCGAGGGGGTGAGCGCCCGCGGACTCATCCCGGTGTTTCCGACCAACACCTTTCCCAATCATTACACCCTGGTGACGGGCCGCTACCCGGCGCGGCACGGGATGGTGAACAACGAGTTCTTCGATCCCGTCGACGGGCGTTACTTCCGCTACATCCACCCGCCCTCGAACCGGGACCCGCGCTGGTGGGGCGCGGAGCCGATCTGGATCACCGCCGTGCGCCAGGGCGTGCCGGCGGCCACCGCCCTGTGGGTCGGTTCCGAGGCGGAGATCGGCGGGCGGCGGGCGACCTATTGGAAGCCGTTTGATTACCGGATCCCGTTCGCGCAGCGCGTCGACGAGGTCGTGGGCTGGCTGGCGCGGCCGGCGGGGGAGCGGCCGGCCCTGGTCGCGTTTTACCTCGAGGAGACCAACGGGGCGGGACACCGCTTTGGACCGGACTCGCCGGAGCTGGCCGCGGCGGTGGCGCTGCTGGACGGTCACGTGGGCACGCTGCTTGCCCGCGTGCGGGCGCTGGGGCGCGCGCCGGACGTGGTGATTGTGTCCGACCACGGGATGACCGCGACCCACCTAGACCGCACCCTGGCCTTGGAGGACTATCTGGATCTTTCGACCGTGCACGTGGACAGCGATGGCAGCGTGGTGACCCTGCGGCCGCGGGAGGGCGCGGACCGCGCGGCGATTATGCGGGCGTTGGCGGGGGTGCCGCACGCGCGGGCGTACCGGGCGGAGGACTTGCCGGCGCGGTTCCAGTTGCGGGACAACCCGCGGATCGCGCCGTTGTGGCTGCTGCCGGAGCCGGGCTGGCACGTGGCCACGCGGGCGAATCTGGCGGGCCTGCGGAAGAAATATGTCGAGAAGGGCTTTCTCGCCGGCGACCACGGGTATGATCCGGCGCATCCGGAGATGCACGGGATTTTCATCGCCCACGGACCTTCGTTCCATCGGGGCGTGACCTTACCGGCGACGGAGAACGTTCACGTGTACGCCCTACTATGCGCCCTCCTAGGAGTGAGGCCCGCGCCGAACGATGGCGATGACCGGCTGGTGCGGGGCGCGCTGACGCGTTGAGCGGGGCGGGGGGGGGTGGAGCGGGAAATCGCTGCGCGGAAGGCGTTTTCGTCCCGCCGTCCGGGGCGTCGCGCCCGCCTTCGCTAAAGCTTCCGCCTTCGCCGAGGCTACGGCGGACAGGACGGCGGGCAGGCTCCCAGCCACATCGAACCGCGTCCTCGCGTCTCTCCGTCCTTCAATCCCAGCCTGGCCCAAGTTCCGAAGGGCCATCCTCAGAGCGCTGCCCGGAAAAAGGAAAAGGGCCCGGATTGCTCCGGGCCCCGTTTAACCCAACAACTGCGCCGCCTTCAGTTGCGGCCCAGCGGACGCCGGCCGGTGAAGCCGTAGTCGAGCGCCGCGACGGCCAGCAGCGCCAAGACGCTGCCATAACCGAACACGTGCTCCGTTCTCACCGGGGTGGCATCAGAAAGCAGCAGGGCGGTGACGGCCATCAGGCCGGAGGGGACCGCGATCAGGATCAGGTTCTTCTTCATTTTGGTTTCTTTCTGCCGAACCCAACTGGTTCGACTCCCCCACTCTACCACCAATCCCGAATGAGTTGAAATCGATCCTTCCTATCCTATTGATAGGTTCAGCTTATGGAGCTCCCCCAGTTGCGCTCGTTTGTCGCGGTGGTCGACACCGAGAGTTTCACGCGCGCCGCAGCCCAGGTTAATATCTCCCAGCCCGCTCTCAGTCAGCAGATTATGAATCTGGAGAAGGAGCTCGGCCACCGCCTGCTCCACCGCTTGGGCAAGCGCGCCGTCCCCACCGAGGCGGGCCAAGCCCTCCTCGAACGGGCCCGGCGCATCCTCCGCGAAATCGAGGACGCGGGCCGGGAATTGGGCGACCAGACGAGCCTCGACCGCCGGATCGCCGTGGGCGCAGTGCAGACCGTGATGCCGTTTCTGCTCACCGGCCTGATTGCGGACTGCCGGCGCACGCACCCGCACCTGCACATCGACGCCCGGGAGGATTTCCGGGCCGACCTGGTGACGGCCGTGGTGGAAGGCGAACTGGACCTGGCCGTGGTACCCAACCCCGTGCGCGAGCCGCGGGTGGCGACGGAGGTGCTGCTGCGGGAGCCCTTGCTGCTGGTGGTGGGCCGCGGCCATCCGTTCGCCGCACGAAAGGAGATCGAGGTCCGGGATCTGGCCGCGGAAACGTTCGTGTCCCTCGGGGATGCCAGCGCCCTCGCGGCCCAGATCCGGGCCTTCTTCGGCGACCAGCACCTGCAGCCGCGGTTCGGCTACCGCTGCGCGCAGGTGGCCACGCTGAAGCGCTGGGTGGCCGCGGGAATGGGCATCTCCCTGCTCCCCCGCCTCGCCCGGCAACCCGAGGACGGCGACCAACTGGTCTACCTGCGGCTCGCAGGCAGCGACCTGCAGCGCGAGCTGGTCGTGATCCGCCACCTCCAACGCTACCGGAGCCGCGGGGCGGAGCAGTTCCTGGAAGCCCTGCGCCGGCACGTCGCGGACTACCAGACCGGACTCGCGGCAGCGAACCCGGCCTGATCACGGCGACCCGCCGCGGTCCGAAAAGGCCCGGCTCAGAATCGCTCGTCCAGCACGGTCTTCTGGTGCTGGTGCAAGGCGAGGCGCAGGCGCTCGCGGGCCGCCTCCTCAGTCCAGCCGAGCTTCTCGTACAGGGCGGCCCGCTGCTCGCGCAGCTTGCGGTCGCCCGGGGCGTCCTTGAGCCGCGCATTCAGCGCCTCCAAGGCCAGCCCGAGGTGCCCGGCCCCCTCGTGCAGCACGGCCTCGAGAGCGCGGGTCTGCCGATCGCCTGTCTCCGGGTGCCAGCGGCGGGCCTCCGCCAACGCGCGCCACGCCTCATCCCAGCGGCCCAAGGCGCGGAACACATCCGCCCGCAGCCGCTCCGCCCGCGCGAGGACCTCGCGGTGGGCGGTCAGCCGCTTCTTTTCGCGCTCCACCTTGGATCGCACCGCACCCTCCAGCTCCGCCGTCGCAGGCGGAGCGCCCAAGTGCCGCGCCACCGCATCGGGGTCCGCGCGCCGTACCACTTCGTCCAGCAGCGCCAAGACCGCCGCGCCCGGAGCTTCCGTCGGGACCGACGCCGTGCTGGCCGGAGCTTCGCCAGCAGCGGACGCCTCGGCCTTGGGGCGGGCCTTGCCCCAGAACTCACTCGCCCACCCGGCGGCCTGCGCCGCGTCGAGAGCCTCCTCCCACACAGGCGCCGGATCCTCAGCCCGTTCGGTCCGGAGCGCCGCCAACAGCTCACCCCGCTGGCGCTGGACCTCCGCGCCCTTGGTCGCCCGCTGGTCCCGCACGAAGGCCAGCCGGGCTTCGTCCAGTGCATCCGCCAGCTTCTCCGCCTCGGTCCGGGCATCCGCCACCGGCTTCGGCTTCGCCTTCTGGTTGGTCACCTTGGCCGGCGACAGACCCGGCACGTAAAGCAGTTCCCGGCGTCCCAGCTCCCGGTTCTCGAGGTCGCGGAACACCGCCGTGCCCGCAAAATGCGCCGGGCGGGGCTCGTGCTTCGCGAGGTCGTCCGCCGACTTGTCCTGCAGGTAAACGGTCTCCTCCCGGCCCGCCTCCAGCCGCAGCTCGGTCGCATCTTTGCCGTTGAAGCGCTCGCGCAGGTTCGCGCGCACCGGCAGGGCCCGGCTGGTCTTGAGTGCCTCTGCCAGCCGCAGGGGCGCGTGGTTCAGGGAACGCAGCAAATCCACCTCCGGCGCCGTGTAGTCGCGCACCGCGGTGACCTTGCCTTTCGGCAACCGCACCGCCGGGCGGCCGGCCGCGGAGTTCCCGCTGCCCATCCCGTCGAAAAGCACCTCCCCCGACTCCGCCTGCAGCGTCACGCGGCCGCCGCCCACCGCATCCCCGAGATCATAATCCTCGGCCGGCAGGACGTGCACCGACAGCGGCTCCTTCAAGTCCAGGACGAACCGCTGCCGCAGGAAGGACGGCCGGACCGGGCCCGGGGTCAGCGGCGAGGCCGGATGCTCCGCCCGCTCGTCCATCTTCCGCAGCTCCGTCGTGTCCGGCAGGAACACGTGCACCGCCCGCTCCAGCTTGGCCTCCACCTTCACCTCGCGGTCGGTGAGGGACAGGAGATCGAGGCCGGCCCACGTCACGCCCGCGGGCAGCACGAGCGGATCCGTCTCCAGGCCGAGGCCGAGCCATTCGAGGCGCACCTCAAGGGCCGCCGCGCCCACGGAGCTGAAGAGCAAAGTCGTCGCCACCTCGACCACCACGCCCGGCTTCACCCGCAGGTCGAAGGTCTTCTCCGCGCCGGGGTCGAGGGTCAGGTTCTGGTCCGTCTCCATCGCCGCGATGTGGGTCTGCGCCGCATAGCCCACTGCCTGCACCACGAAGCGCCGCGAAAGGGTGTCCGCCGCGCGGTGGCGCACGGTGAGGCGCAGGCGCGAGGCACCCGCGGGGGCCGCGACAAACAGCCGCCGCGTCTCGGCCGGACGCAGCGGGACCACCGTGGCCAGCTTGTGGTCGCGGAAGGCCGAGGCCGGGGCAGGTTGGATGATCGTGACCGGCACCGAAAACACCGGCCCAAGCTCCGGCTGGTCCGCGAGGACCGCGTCCACGGTCTCGGCGTGGAAGGAGCCGAGGGCCCCCTCGGGCACGGGCGGGGCCGCGACGACCAGGCCAAAGGTACGCGCGCCGTTCGAGAGGTGCACATAGTCGGGCGCCTGAATCCAAGGCGCGCTGGGCTTCAGACGCAGGTCGGCGGCAAAGGCCACCCGGGCCCCGGGGGCGACGGATTCCGCCCACGCGGGGGTGACCTTCACGGTGACCCGGCGGCGAGGCTCAGTCAGCACCTCGCGGAGCTGCAGTCCCCGGCCGCGGCTGGTGAAGGTGCCCTGGTCGACCTCAAGGTCATAGAACCCGCCGAAGGCCGCGACCCCCTGCAGGGCCTGCAGGCGTTCCCAGGCCCGCGGGGCGTGGATCAACCCGGCGCCGCGCGTGGCCGCATCCTCGTCGGGTAACGGCTGGGCCCCGAGGATCAGGGCCGCCCGCAGGCGCGCCGGGGAAGCATCGATGCCCTTCTGCCGCGCCGCGCTCAGCACGAGCGCCGCCACGCCGGCCGCCGAGGGCGAGGCCATCGAGGTGCCATTCATCATCTCCGCGCCCTTGAGGCCCTCGGTCGAGACGCTCGCGAACGCGGCGCCGGGGGCCATCACATCCACCCCGAGGTCGCCATCCTTGGTCGGCCCGCGGCTGGTGAACTGTTGCGCCGTGCCCGGATGGCGCGACAGGGCCTGGTACAGGACCCGGCCCATCTCGGGCGAAAGGTAGGCGCCCACGCCAAGCACGCGGTTGGCCTCGGCCCCGGCGGAACCCGCCGTGCCTAAGGCCGGGCCATTGTTACCCGCCGAAAGGACCGCGAGGATGTCGTGCCGCTCCACCAGCAGGTCATAGGTGCGGCTATTGCGATTGCGGCCATCCTGGTAAAGCGAGCGGCCGCCCCAGCTGGCGTTGACGATGTCGACGCGATGTTTGGCCGCGAGGGCCGCCGCGCGCAGCTCGCTGGTGCCATAGGAACTGCCACCGGTGCGGATATCGCCGATCTTGATCGAAAGGATCCGGGCGCCGGGGGCGATGCCGTCGCGCGCGGGCTCGCCGGGGAAGTGGGCCGAGGCGATGGCGGCCACGTGGGTGCCGTGGTTGCCGCCGACCGTCACGAGGGAGAGCAGGTCCCCGCCCTCGTAGACCTGCACCCCGAAGGAGGCATTGGTCACGGGGCCGAAGGAGGCGTGCTCGCCGGCGACGCCAAAGGGCCGCAGGACCTTCTCATCGCGGAGGTCACCGTCCTCATCGGTATCGACGAGGACCCGCCAGTGCTCCCCGTCGTGCCAGACCAGGCAATCGTGCAGGGCGAGGGTCTCGTCGGCGGGCTTGGCGTTCTCGAGGGCCTCCAAAGCTTCGGCGCGGGCAAGGAGGTCGCGTTCGGCGCGGGTCCGGTCCTCGGGGGCGCGGGCCTGGGCGGCACGGCGGGCGGCGGCCTCCGGCCCCCGGTCGCGGGCGGCCTGGCGGCGGGAGGCGGCGGCGGCGCGTTCCCCGGCGCGCAGGTCCGCCAGCCGCTTGAGCACGGCCGCGGGGAACAGTTCCGCGGCGGGCTTCAGGCCCAGGCGGAACTCGCCCGTCGGGTTCACGAGGCCCTCGGGCAGGGTCAGGCGGCGGCCAGAGAGCCCCTTGAGCCCGCCTTCCGCGTCCGGGCGGCGGCGGGTGCTGGTGACGACGTCTCCCGAGCCGGAGGCATCCAGGATATCGACGAGCTTGCGTTGCCCATCAGAAGTGACGGCGAGGCCCGCGGCCGCGGGGTCGACCCCGGTGTCGAAGACCGCGATGACCACGCCCCGGCCGTCTGCTTGGGGGAGCGAGCGGAGGAAGGCATCGGCGGCCACCTCGCGCTTGGGGATCAGGGCGGAGCGGAGCGCGGCGAGATCGGCGGGCTCCGCCTCGGCGGGGGCGGCGGCGTTCAGGCGGAGCGTGAGGCCGAGGAGCGTGACGGAAAGCAGGCGGAGGAACATCGGGGTGGTTCAGGAGCTGAGGTCGCGGATACTGCCGAAGCGGGGGTCGAAGAGGCGTTGGTGGGTGCGGACGATCATCCCGTCGGTAAGTCCGGCCAGCCAGTCGCAGATGCGGCGCGCCTTGCCGGCGTCGGTGGTCTCGGCGGCGAGGAGGCGGCCCACCTGCGGGGGCAGCAGGCGGATGACGCGGGCGCCGGGGGCGACGTAGTTTTCCCAGCAGGAGTGCCAAAGATCGAACAGGACGCGGCGGGCCTTGTGCTCCATCTGCTGGAGCTGCGGGCTCTCAAAGATGATGTCGTTGGCGAGGCGCTTGTAGAAGGCGGCCTCGCGCTGGACGGCCGGGGTGACGACCAGTTCAAAGGCGTAGCGGTGGGTCTGCGCCGAGAGGAAGGCCCGGCGTTCGCGCAGGCGGCAGGCGGTGATGCAGGCCCCGATGCGCTGGCTGAACACCCGTTCCAGCCGGTCGCCACGGACGGCGGCGAAGATCGCCTCGAGCCAGCGCTGCTCCTCGGCGCCAATGCCCGTCTCGGCGGCCCAGCGCTCCATCCGCTCGAGCGTGAGGAAGCCGGCACCGACCCCGTCGATGATGTCATTGATCGAATAGGCCACGTCATCGGCCCAGTCCATAATCTGGCATTCGACGCTTTTGAGGGCGTTGAGGGCGTCGCCGGCCTGCAGTTCGGGCGGGAGGCCCTGTCCGCCGAAGACCCAGTCGCGGTGGCGTTCCTGCGGGTCGTAGAGGAAGTGGCGCGGGGGTGGCGCGGGGAATTCGCGGAAGAGCTTCTTGTATTTGAGGACCCCGTCGAGGAGGGCGCGGGTGGGGGCCATCCCGCTGATGCCGCCCTCGCGCTGGTACATCGTCTCGGTGAGGAGGTGGAGCGTCTGGGCGTTGCCCTCGAAGCCGCCCCAGTCGGCCATCAGTTCCTGGAGCGTGCGTTCGCCGGAATGGCCGAAGGGCGGGTGCCCGAGGTCGTGGGCGAGGCAGCAGGCCTCGACGAGGTCGCTATCGATGCGGAAGTCGGGGGCGAGGGGTTCGCCGCGGGACTCGAGGAAGGTGCAGATCGAGCGGCCGATCTGGGCGACTTCCATCGAGTGGGTGAGGCGGGTGCGGTAGAAGTCGTATTCGCCGGAGAGGAAGACCTGGGTCTTGGACTGGAGCTTGCGGAAGGCGTGGGCGTGGATGATGCGGTCGCGTTCGCGCTGGAAGGGGGTGCGGTAGTCGTGCTGCGCGTCGCCGCCGAGCGTTTCGCGGTCGAAGGCGTTGTAGAAGCGGTTCTCCATCGTCGTGGGGGTGAGCGCAGCGCCCCCGCCCGCCGAAGGGAAGAGCGAAACGCGGGGTGGGCCCTCCGTGCAGTCTGCCTCCAATGTCCCTCCAGTGCTGCTGCCTTCGACCGCGAGTCCCTCCCGGCGTGCCCTTGGAGGAGACTGGAGCCGGATTGCAGCCGTGAGCCCGCCGCGAAGGTAGCCGCAGCCAGGGTACCGCTGCAGGGCCGAGGAACCCTGCGGAGTGTCAGGACATCGTATCCATCCGCCCTCCGTCATCCGCCCTCCGCCCTCCCCACTCCTCACTCCTTTCTGTAAAGTCCCCCCTCTCAAACGACGGTAGAATTTACACTTACGCCCCGGTCCGCCTAGCGCCGAAAACGTGCCGTATGTCGGAACTCGTTGATAATTGGCCCAAACAAGGCCCGACCGGGGTGGAATTACGCAGTTGGCCCTCCATTTACTACCACCCAGGCGAAAACTTACCACCAATGAAAACTCGTCTCCTTCTCGCCGCCCTCGCCGCCCTCGCCACCACCGCCTCCGCGGCCGTTGGCGGGCCCGTGCCCGAAACCTCCAGCACCTTCCCGCTGCTGGCCGTGGGCGTGGTCGCGCTGGGCTTCCTAGCGCGCCGCCTGCGGAAGTAAGGCCTCGGACAGGCGCGGGACCATCCCGCTTCGTCCCGCGGGGCCTGAAGGCCCCGCGTTGATGGATTTTGGTCTTCCCATTTGGGCGGGCCGCAGACGGACTGCGCGTGCACTCGCGCGGAAACCTTCTTCGTCCTGACCCTAATGAAGACTCGCCTCGCCCTCGCCGCCCTCGCCGCGACCCTGCCGGTCGCCGCCACCCCGCCGGTCCACGTGCCGGAGTTGTCCAGCACCCTGCCGCTGCTGGCCGGCGGGCTGATTCTGCTGGGGGTCCTGGCGAGCCGGTTGAAGAAGTAAGGAGGGCAGCGCCCTCCGAAGCCTTGGCGAAGGAGGGACGGCGCGGGCAACCCGCTCAGCGATTCAGGGTTTTGACCTTCGACCTCGCTCTGCGGGAATTGGTTTTTTACGCCCGGACCGGGGCGCCGCGTCCCAGCTACACGGAGCCGCGGTTCTTCCGACCGCGAAGTCGTGCCTTGTGGCTGGGGAAGGATTCCCCGGCTTCAAGCCGGCCCTCCCTCCCTCCCGCCCGCCATCGCACCCTCTCTCCGGCACGCCCTCAACCACCGCCCGCGACGAGATTGCACCGCTCCTCCGGATCGCGCTCCAGGTCGAAATTCAGCCAGGGCCGCCCATCCGCTAGGAACACCTCCTTGCGCGTGCGCGAGCGCCGGCCCGACCACACGCGATCGCACTGCCACGGTAGCGCCACCACCGCGGGCATCGAGATCGCCACCGGAGCCCCCGTCGGCCGCGGACGCCGCCCCTCTGCCCACGCCTCGGTCCAGGCGCCCAACTCCACCAGCGACACCGGCTCGGGTTCGATTCCCCTCCCCTCCCCGCCGGGCCAGCGCACGATCAACGGCACCCGCACGCTCTCCTCATACGGCCAGCCTTTCCGGAAACAGCCCTGCGAACCCAGCATATCCCCGTGCACGGAGGTGAAGGCGACCACGGTGCGCGCCCCATCGAGCCGCGCCAGCAACCGGCCCAAGGCGCGGTCGGTCGCCTCCAGGTGGGCGTGGTAGCCCGCCAGTTCGGCCCGCGCCTGTGCCGCCGCGGCCGCGGGGACGTTCGCCCGCAGGCGCAAGGACGCCGGGTCGCGCGGCGCCACGCCCGCGGCCGGGGCCGCATAGGGCGGGTGCGGGGGCTCGAGGCTCAGCACCCCGAACCACGGGCCCGCCCGCGGGAGCCACGCCGCCATTCGGTCCACCAGGACGTCGCTCTGGTAGCCCGGAAACCGCCGCGGCTCCGGCACGCCCGTGCCGTGCAGCCACGGGTCGTTCAGCAGGAAGCCGCTCTCGAAGCCCTCCCAATGCTCGAAGCCGCCCCGCCGCTCCGGCGGCACCACGGTCCGCGCGTGGGCCTCCCCGACCAGCGGCGCCGCGCGGTCCCGCTCGCCCAAGTGCCACTTGCCGAAGAACGCGGTCGCATAACCCCGCCGCCGCATCCGATGGGCAATGGTCTCCCGGTCCGCCGGCAAGGCATCCCAATAGTCGCGCACGCCGTTGGCCGGCGATGGCACCCCCGTCAGCAACGCCGCGCGGGCGAAGGGACCGAACGGATGCGGCGTCACCGCGGCGGTGTGGACGACTCCTTCCGCCGCCAACCGATCCAAGTGGGGCGTCCGCGCGTCTGGATCACCGACGAAGCCGCCCGCCTGCGCGCGCCACTGGGTGGTGACGATCCAGAGGATGTTCGGCGCCGGCATCCCCGGAGCCTCACCCAACCCCGCGCACACGTCCACCGCATTGCGGCGGGGGCCGACGGGGAAGCTGCCCTTTCGAAACTCCGAAGTCATCCGCGATCCGTTTGCTCAAACGCGGGTCATCAAACCCGTCGCCGTAGCGGAAAGGCCGGCCAGCTAAACGACCGCATCGGCGCGGACGGGCAGGCTTGCACGGGAGAAGGCAAGCCACCGGAAGCCCATAGCGCGTGATCACGATATGCTGACCTTTTTCGGCCGCAGCCACCAGCCGCGAAAAGTGAGCTTGGGCCTCTGAAATGCTCACGCGCATCAAGCGATGAACATCCGCCGAGACCAATTCGTCAATCACCCCGAACTTGCACGGTGGCATTACCCCCCCGCCCCGGAATATTGGTTTGCCCGCCGCGGCCCGCGACGCACGGTACCTCCTCCCGCGACCAATGACCCTGCGCATTGTCCACTTCGACGAGCCCGTCCTCCGCACCAAGGGGGAAAAGGTCACGCGCTTCGACGCCGACCTCCGCCGCCTCGTCCAGGAGATGGTCGCGACGATGCACGCCGCCCCCGGCATCGGCCTCGCCGCCCAGCAGATCGGGCGCGCCCTCCAGCTCTGCGTGGTCGATGTGCGCGAGGAACACGATGACTTCAACTGGACCCTCGACGGCGTCCGTATCCCCCTCTCGCTGGTGATGCCCCTGGCCCTGGTCAACCCCGTCGTCACCGTCACGCCCGGCACCCGCGAGGCCGTGGCCGAGGAAGGCTGCCTCTCCTTCCCCGAGCTGCGCGGCGACGTCACCCGGCCGGAGGCGATCCGCGTGGCCTTCCAGGACGTCCACGGCCTCGGGCACGAGCTGGCCTGCGACGGCCTCCTCGCCCGCTGCGTCCAGCACGAGTTCGATCACCTGCAGGGGGTCCTGTTCATCGACCGGATGAAGCGCCGGTCCCGGGCGGCCCTCGAGCCGGACCTGGTCGCCCTCGCCAAGGCGACCCGCGCCGCGGCCCGGACCTCCCCTTCCCCATGAGCACGACCCAGAAATCGGACGGGATGAACTACGCCCCGCAGGGCAAACCGCGCCCGGTGGTCGGCCCCGGCGAGTTTGTCTTCGCCGCCGCCCACCTCGAGCACGGCCACATCTACGGCCAATGCAACGGGCTGCTCGAGGCCGGCGGGGAACTGAAGTGGGTTTACGACCCGGACCCGAAAAAGGTCGAGGCCTTCCGCGCCAAGTACCCGCAGGCCCGCGTGGCCCGCGACCTCGACGAGATCCTCCAGGATCCCGCCGTCCACCTGGTCACCGCGGCGGCCGTCCCCTGCGACCGCGGCCCGCTCGGCCTGCGGGTGATGGCGGCGGGCAAGGACTACTTCACGGACAAGACCCCGTTCACCTCGCTCGCCCAGCTGGACGACGCCAAGGCGGCCGTGGCCCGCACCGGGCGCAAGTACATGGTCTACTTCTCGGAGCGCCTCCACGTGGAGTCGGCGATGTACGCCACGGACCTCGTCGCCGCGGGCGCGATCGGGCGCGTGATCCAGGTGATCGGCCTCGGGCCGCACCGCCTGAACAAGGCCAGCCGGCCCGCCTGGTTCTTCGAACGCGCCAAGTACGGCGGCATCCTCACGGATATCGGCAGCCACCAGTTCGAGCAGTTCCTCACCTACACCGGCGCGACGGACGCCACCGTCACCCAGTCCGCGGTGGGCAACTTCGCCAATCCCGACCGCCCCGAGTTCGAGGACTTCGGCGAAGCCTCCCTCCTGGGGGACAACGGCGCCTCCAACTACATCCGCGTCGACTGGTTCACGCCGGACGGCCTGTCCACCTGGGGCGACGGCCGCACCGTGATCCTCGGCACCAAGGGCTACATTGAGCTGCGCAAGTACCTCGATGTCGCCCGCGACAAGGCCGGGGACCAGGTCTACCTCGTCGACCAGGCCGGCGAGCGCCACCTGAGCGTGGCGGGCCAGGTGGGCTTCCGCTTCTTCGGCGAACTGATCCTCGATTGCCTGCGCCGGACGGACCAGGCGATGACCCAGGCGCACGTTTTCAAGGCGGCGGAACTCTGCCTGCGGGCGCAACTCGCCGCGCGGCGGATCGCCTGACGATGGCCCGCTCCATCGCGACCCGCACCGGCGACGACGGCACGACCGGCCTGCTGTACGGGCAAAGGGTGCCGAAGGACCATCCTCAGATCGAGGCCGTCGGGGCCTGCGATGAGCTGAACGCGGCCCTCGGGGCCGCCAAGGCCCTGCTGCCGGCGACGCCGCGCGGCGCGGAGGTGCACGCCTCCCTCACCCGGATCCAGCGGCAATTGGTCGCCCTGATGGGCGAGGTCGCCTGCGCCGAGACGGATGCGGCCCGGTATGCCGCCTCGACCTTCGAGAAGGTCACGGCGGAGGACGTCCGCCTCCTGGACACCGAATTGGCGGCCCTGGAGGCGCGCGGGCTGCGTTTCGACGGCTGGGCCACGCCGGGCGCGAATCCCGGGGCGGCGGCGCTCGACGTGGCACGGACGGCGGCGCGGCGGGCGGAGCGGCGCCTGACGGCTTTGGCGGGGCAAGGACGCCACTTGCGGGCCGACGTGGGCCGGTTCATCAACCGCCTTTCGGACCTGCTTTGGCTGCTGGCGCGCGAAGCCGAGCAATAGAGTGCGTCCGGGCGGGGTCGGTCTTTCCGCTTCCCGCCCGGGGTGGCGTTCGCCAAGCTGCGCGGAATGTCCGCCCCCCGCCGCCCCGTCGTCCCGGTTTCGATTGAGACCGAGGCCGTCCTGCCCGCGCATCCGCAGCTCCTCGGCCATCCGCGGCCGCTGTACACCCTGTTCTTCGCGGAGCTCTGGGAACGGTTCTCCTATTACGGGATGCGGGCGCTGCTCACCTTGTATATGGTGGCGCCGGCGGCCGCGGGCGGCTTGGGCCTGCCGATCGGGCAGGCGACCCTGATCTACGGCACCTACACGATGTCCGTGTATATGCTCTCCATTCCCGGCGGGACGCTGGCGGACGGCATCCTCGGGTCGCGGTTGGCGGTGCTGCTGGGGGGCATCATTATCGCAGCGGGGCACTTCTCGATGGCGGTACCCGGGGAGGCGACGTTCTACTTGGGTCTGGCCCTGATCGTGATCGGGACGGGGCTCTTGAAGCCAAACATCAGCGCGATGGTCGGCCAGCTGTACGCGCCGGGGGATGCGCGGCGCGACGCGGGGTTCTCGATCTTCTATATGGGCATCAATGCCGGGGCGTTCATCGCGCCGCTGGTGACGGGCTTCCTGGCGCAACACAGCGCGTTCAAGGCGGTCCTGACCAGCTGGGGCTTTGATCCGGCGCATTCCTGGCATTGGGGCTTCGGCGCCGCGGGCGTCGGGATGCTGCTAGGCCTGCTGGTGTTTGTCTTCTTCGGCCAGGGCCTGCGCGAGGTGGGTCCGCCCCCGCCGCGGCGCGCCGGGGCGTGGCGGCAGCCGGTGTTCACCCTGTTGGGCACGCTGGGCCTGTGGGGATTGGTCAAGCTGTCGGACGCGCCGGGCTTCGAGTGGCTGCGGGCGCTGTTCCTGTTGGTGCCGATCGGGCTCATGATCTGGTTCGGCCGTTCGCCGCACCGGGAGACGCGGCAGCTAGGGGCGATCTTCTACTTCTTCATCGGAGCGTTCATCTTCTGGGCCTTGTTCGAGCAGGCGGGCACCTCGCTGACCCTGTTCGCGGAGCGCCACACCGCGACCCACGTGGGCGGGCTCGAGGTGCCATCCTCGTGGTACCAATCGGCCAACCCGATCTTCGTCATCGCCCTGGCGCCACTCTTCGCGCTGCTCTGGACGCGCCTGGGCGACCGGCAACCCTCGAGCCCGATGAAGTTCACGTTGGGTCTGGTTTGTCTGGCGCTGGCGTTCGGCCTGATGGTGCCGGCGGCGCAGCTGGCAATGCAGGGGCGAGTGAGCCCCCTATGGCTGCTCGGCCTGTATTTCCTGCAGACCATCGGGGAAATGCTGCTGAGCCCGGTCGGGTTGAGCACGTTCACCAAGATCGCGCCGCGGCACCTGGTGGGTGCAATGCTGGGCATCTGGTTCCTCGGGGCCGCGTTCGGCAACAAGTTCGCCGGCGTGCTGGCGGCGCAGTTCGGCGAGGGCGAGGCCGGGCAGCTGGACCGCTTCTTCGGGCAACAGGCGCTCGCGGTCCTCGCGGCCGCGGGGGTATTTCTTGCGCTTGTCCCGTGGGTCCGCCGCCGGATGGGCGGGGTCCGCTGAAGCCCCCTGCCCCGCCGCGATGACCCTGCGCTCCTGGTTCGCCACCCCGATCTATGCCGCCCCGCTGCAGCCCCGCGGCGGGGAGCGGTTGCGTGCCGATCTGGAGGACGAGTGCCGCCGGCTGCGGGACTTTGATGCCGCGGGCCGGCGCTGGTCCGCGCGGCATTATCCAGGCGGCTACACCAGCTACGCCTCGATGAACGAGCTGCACCGCTTCTCGAGCACGTTCGCGACCCTGGAGCGACGCCTGCGGCCGCACGTCCGCCGCTTTGCCCGGGAGCTGGCCTTCGATCTGGGCGGCCGCCAGCTCCGACTCACCGATCTGTGGGTCAACATCATGCCGCCGACGGCGGCCCATTCGCTGCACCTGCACCCGCTGTCGTGCATCAGCGGGACGTATTATGTGGCGACGCCGTCGGGCTGCCCGGGGCTCAAGTTCGAGGACCCGCGGCTGGACCGGTTTATGGCGGCGCCGCCACGAAAGGCGTCCGCCCCCGCGGCGCGGCGCACGCACGTGACTTATCCGGCGACGGCGGGCTCGGTGATCCTGTTCGAGAGCTGGCTGCGCCACGAGGTGGTGACGAACCGGGTCGACGCCGAGCGGATCAGCATCAGCTTCAACTTCAACTGGGCGTAGGTGGGTACTAGGGCCGGCGCACCGCCGGAGCGCTTCGCAATCGGTGTCCCGTTGGTTGCGTGCAGGCTTATCCTCCTTGGGGGCCGGGAATCCCGGCAACGTCGGCAAGCTCCCGACCGGCGTTTCGTTCCCCTCCTCTGGGGCAAAATGCCCCGGCTACATCGAATCCCGCCGGCTAGCGCCCGCGGCGCCGCGCGCCCCTCGCCGCCGCCGGCCGCGCCGGGCGCAGCGCCGGAGCCGCTCCCCGCGTGTGGCGCCCCGACTTGAGGGCATCAATCTGGTCCCGCAACACCGCCGCCCGTTCGAACTCCAGCCGGTTGGCCGCCTCTTGCATCTCCTCCTCCAACTCGGCGATCACCGCGGCCGCGTCGTCCACCGTCTCCGCGACCACCGGCTCCGCCTCGCGGCGCCCGGAGCCGTCCAGCACGTGGAGGCTCGCCTGCGCGGCCCGGCGCACGCTTCGCGGCGTGATCCCGTGCTCCTCGTTGAAGGCCAGCTGCTTCTCCCGCCGGTACGCCACGGCCGCCAAGGTCCGCCGGATCGAATCGGTCTGCTGGTCCGCGTAGAAGATCACCCGCCCCTTCTCGTGCCGCGCCGCTCGGCCGGCCGTCTGGATCAGCGACGTCTCGCTGCGGAGGAACCCCTCCTTGTCGGCATCCAGCACCACTACCAGCGCCACCTCGGGGAGGTCGAGGCCCTCGCGCAGGAGATTGATGCCGATTAGGACGTCGAAGTTGCCCAGTCGCAGGTTGCGCAGGATCTCGACCCGCTCGATCGCGTCGATGTCCGCGTGCAGGTACTCCACCTTGATGCCCGCCTCCCGCAGGTGGCTGGTGAGGTCCTCGGCGAGGCGCTTGGTCAGGGTGGTCACCAGCACCCGCTCCCCGGCGGCCGCGGCGGCGCGCGCCTCGGCAATCAGGTCCTCCACCTGGCCGCGCGTCGGGCGCAGGGTAATCTCCGGGTCAAGGAGGCCCGTCGGGCGGACCAATTGCTCCGCGACCACGGAGGAATGCTTCAGCTCATAGGGCCCGGGGGTGGCCGAGACGTAGACCAGCTGGCCGGAGGCGGACTCGAACTCGGCGAAGTTCTGGGGCCGGTTGTCGAGGGCCGACGGTAGGCGGAAACCGAAGTCGACCAAGGTGGTCTTCCGGGCTCGGTCGCCATTGTACATCCCGCCGATCTGGGGGAGCGTCACGTGGCTCTCGTCGACCACCAGCAGGAAGTCGCGGGGGAAGAAATCGAGCAGGCAGAAGGGCCGTTCGCCCGGCGGCCGGCCGGTGAGGTGGCGCGAATAGTTCTCGATGCCGTTGCAGAAGCCCATCTCCTGCAGGAGCTCGAGGTCGTACTCGGTGCGCATCCGGATGCGCTGCGCCTCCAGCAGCTTCCCGGTGCGCTCGAACTCCGCCACCCGCTCGTCCAGCTCGCGCCGGATGCCGGCGATCGCGGGCTCCAGCTTGCCGCGGCTGGTCACGTACTGGTTCGCCGGGTAAAGGTCGAACTGCTCCAGGCTCCGCCGGATCTGGCCCGTCAGGGGGTCAAACTCCTGCAGGCCCTCGATCTCGTCTCCGAAGAATTCCACCCGGAGCCCGTACTCCAGGTAGGCGGGCATAATGTCGACCACGTCACCCCGCACGCGGAAGCGGCCCGGCTTGAGCTCGAGGTCGTGGCGCTCGTAGAGGTTCTCCACCAGCCGCTCCAGGAGCCGCTGGCGCTCCAGGCCGGCGCCGCGGCGCAGCGGGATCATCAGCGAGCTGAACTCCTGGGGCGAACCGAGGCCGTAGATGCAGGAAACGCTCGCCACCACGATCACGTCGCGGCGCGAGACCAGCGAGCTCGTGGCCGCCATCCGCAGCCGCTCGATCTCCTCGTTGATCGCCGAGTCCTTCTCGATGAACGTGTCGCTGGAGGGGATGTAGGCCTCCGGCTGGTAGTAGTCGTAGTAGCTGACGAAGTACTCGACCGCGTTGTGGGGGAAAAAGTGCTTGAACTCGGAGTAGAGCTGGGCGGCGAGGGTCTTGTTGTGGGACAGGATCAGCGCCGGCCGCTCGAGGCGGGCGATGACGTTGGCCATCGTGAAGGTCTTGCCGGAGCCGGTGACGCCGAGGAGCGTCTGGTGGCGGTTCCCCGCGCGGAGGGAGTCCACCAGCCGCTGGATGGCCTGGGGCTGGTCGCCGCGGGGCTCGTACTCGGACTGGAGTTGGAACAGCATCGCCGGGCGGTCAATCAGGCCGGTTCCGGGTGGGAGGCAAGCGGGTGAATTGCGGGTTGACAGGTCGGGGCCCGGGTTCAGGGTCTCCCTTCCTCCTTTCAATGAGCACCACCGAGCAGAAGCAGCAGACTCCCACCCCGGCCGAGATCCCCTTCACCCAGCCGCAGGCGATGGTCCGTTACGTCACCGACACGGGCAAGATCCTGCCCCGCAAGTACACCGGCCTGTGCGCCAAGCACCAGCGGGCGGTGACCAAGACGATCAAGCAGTCGCGCAACATGCTGCTGGCGCAGTAAGCGCCGACCCGGAGCGGGCGCGTCCCGCATCCTCCTGACAAGCCGGAGCTCCCTGGGAGCCCGGCTTGTTGTGTTTCCGGAGGGGGTGTTACGGGTTGCGCCCGCGCCGATTGCCCACCCCGCAGACGGCGGTCTGGCACGCGAAGGATCATAGCGTCCTGCCCGCGGTATTGTCGGACCGGGGCAAGATGCCCCGGCTACACCAATCCGTTGCATTTTGATCCGCCTCAAGCGGAGCCATCGTCTGGTTGTAGATGACATGAAGCCGACAGGCTGGCGCAGGGCGCTAACCTGTCGGCTGTATGCTCACAACTAACACTGACAAGCTAGAGGCTAATTCCACGACGGCCAAGGTCGGAGTGGTCAAAATCGGGCA
>Ga0194133_10000824_pt1 | contig 58831 bp, 67 predicted proteins | sample TA2KigOf40mmetaG_FD_155448 | JGI IMG/M metagenome (GOLD analysis project Ga0194133, IMG submission 155448) | Freshwater microbial communities from Lake Tanganyika, Tanzania - TA2015055 Kigoma Offshore 40m | ecosystem: Environmental > Aquatic > Freshwater > Lake | place: Tanzania: Lake...
TGGATCTGCGCGGATCCGGGGCCTATGACCACATCAAGGAGCTGCTGGCCCAAAATTTCATTGAGCGCAAGCGTCAAAGCGAAGGGCGCTCCTACTGGCTCAGCCTGAGCGAAAAATTCCACCGCACGTTCTCGGTCAAGACCGACGAACTCGTGGCCCAGCGCCGCGCCTCAACAGCCGCGCCGATAGGCACAGCCGCCCAGGCTGACCTGAATGCATCTGGGAGCGAGCCTCCACCTGAAGCTGAGGCGGAACCGCCGGAACCAAGGGATCTCAGCGATGCCGCATGGGAAGAGGCGGCCTAGCACTTCTCTGAATAGAGTCACCCCACAGCAGAAGTAGCGATGTCACCCGTTGTTGGCGATCTGATCGGCGTCTTGGCTCAGACCCTTTCCATCTACACCCTGATCCTGCTGGTGCGGGTGCTGCTGAGCTGGTTCCCGAATCTCGATTGGGGCAATCCGGTGCTCTCCACCGTGAGTGCCATCACGGACCCCTATCTGGGGGTGTTTCGCGGTCTGATCCCCCCCCTCGGCGGGCTTGACCTTTCAGCGATCGTCGCCTTCCTCGCCCTACAGCTCATTCAGACCCTGCTTGAGCAGAGCCGCGGTTTCTTCTACACGCCTTATTACTGACCTGGAGCCTCGGCCACGGCCTGCTCCAGGGGTAGAAGGTCGTCAAATTCCCCGGCCCGTGTGCGCACCGGTGCGTTGAACCCCCTCGCCTTCACATTGGAGAAGGTGAATGGACCCGGGGTACCGGCTGGCACCGCCAGGCGGAGTGCAAAACCGGAGTCGCCCGGTGGTACATCGCCGATGGATCCAACCCGTGAACGGTTTTGGAGCACCGGCTCACCGCTGGCATCGAGGATCTGAGCAAAGACATCGGTATCCACCACGGCCTTGCGCCCTGGATTGACCACAGTTCCGCGCAACACAAAGCAACTGGCACCGCTGGGCCGTTTGAGCTGAGGCTGGGCTCCGATGTCATCGCTTGGACAGGGCTCAAGGCTCACATCCCGAACGCTCAGCGAGGCGGCAAGCACCTGCGGCGCCATCAGCGCCAGCACCAGCACCATGGGCAGCAGCCCCTGGAGAAGCCTCCGACTGGCCCAGAACACGGAGCTGACAATCACAGACACGGCCTGGAAGACGGAGGGCTGATGGCAGCGGTCCCGGGGATGGAAAGCACCTCAGCGATGGTCGCCGCTACCGGAAATCACGTTACGGGCTGCGCGGCTGGCCAGCTTGTCGAGGTTTGCGCTGGCGATCTCCTCGAGACCAAAGCCCAGTTCGCTCGCCAGCTGGGCCACATACCAAAGCACATCACCCAACTCCAGCTTCAAGGCCTGGCGAACCTCCTCCGAGAAGACACCGTCGTGATCGCGCAAGACCTTCTTGACCTTGTCGGCGACCTCTCCAGATTCACCGCAAAGCCCGAGGGTTGGGTAGATGGGGTTCTCGCCGACATTCGGGTAACGGGCCGTGCGACGTGCGCCCTCCTGATAGGTGTTGAGATCCATTGGCACAACAGCGCTGGAGGGCCTCGATGATAGGTTCAGCCCTAACCTTGGCGATCCGAATGGCCCTGCCCGATCTCACGCGTCGCACCAAGATCGTGGCCACCATCGGTCCTGCCACCGAATCTCCTGAGCAGCTGCGTCGCCTGATCGAAGCCGGGGCGACCACCTTTCGACTGAATTTCTCCCACGGCGACCACAGCGAGCATGCCGCTCGCATCAGCACCATCCGTCAGGTGGCCCGTGAGATGGGCGCCCATATCGGCATTCTTCAGGATCTTCAGGGCCCCAAGATCCGTCTCGGGCGCTTCAAGGACGGACCAATCACGGTTGGGAAGGGCGATCCCTTCACCCTCACCTCCCGCGACGTGGAGTGCTGTCAGACGATTGCCACAGTCACCTACGACAAACTGGCCGATGAGGTGGTGACCGGTAGCCGCATCCTCCTGGATGACGGCCGGGTGGAGATGGTGGTCGATCGCGTGGAGCAGTCGAGCCAGACCCTGCACTGCACCGTGACCGTTGGTGGCGTGCTCTCCAACAACAAGGGGGTGAACTTTCCGGATGTGCAGCTCTCGGTTCGGGCCCTGACCGACAAAGACCGAGTTGATTTGGAATTCGGCCTCCAACAGGGTGTCGACTGGGTCGCTCTCAGCTTCGTGCGCAATCCCTCCGACATGGAGGAGATCAAAGCGCTGATCCGCTCCCACGGCCACAACACTCCGGTGGTCGCCAAGATCGAAAAGTTCGAGGCCATCGACCAGATGGATGCGCTCCTCCCCCTCTGCGATGGGGTGATGGTGGCGCGGGGCGACCTGGGTGTGGAAATGCCCGCCGAGGAGGTGCCCCTGCTGCAGAAGGAGTTGATCCGAAAGTGCAACACCCTGGGGATCCCGGTGATCACCGCCACCCAGATGTTGGATTCGATGGTGAGTTGCCCCAGGCCCACCCGTGCCGAGGTCAGTGACGTGGCGAACGCGATTCTCGATGGCACCGATGCCGTGATGCTGTCCAACGAGAGTGCGGTTGGCGACTACCCCGTTGAAGCGGTCGCCACCATGAGCCAGATCGCACGGCGCATCGAACGGGATTACCCCAGCCGCAGCACCGATGGCCAGCTGGCTTCAACGGTGCCGAATGCCATCTCCCACGCCGTCAGCTCCATTGCCAGCCAGCTAGAGGCAGCGGCGATCCTGCCTCTGACCAAGAGCGGTGCCACCGCACGCAACGTGAGCAAGTTCCGCCCCAGCACGCCAATTCTGGCGATCACCAGCGACAGCAAGGTGGCCTCTCAGCTGCAGCTGGTGTGGGGGGTTCACCCCCTGTTGGTCTCTGATATGGACAATGCCGCCTCCACCTTCAACCGGGCCATGGAAGTGGCCGCAGAGGCCAAGCTGCTCAAAGAAGGTGACCTGGTGATCCAAACCGCTGGCACCTTCACCGATGTGAGCGGATCCACCGATCTGCTCAAGGTGAGCGTGGTGGGCGAAGGCACGGTTCTCAACCCAAACATCGTTTAATCGGGTTGATCTGACCCCACCCGAGCAAGGAATGGCCGCCAAGCTGCCGATGCGCGAAACGGTGGGGATGGCCCTGGCGACCCTTCGAGCCAACCGTCTGCGTTCAGCTCTAACGATGCTGGGCATCGTGATTGGCAATGCCTCGGTGATCACCCTCGTGGGGGTGGGTCGTGGTGCTCAGAACCTGGCCGAAGGTCAGTTGAACACCCTGGGGGCCAACGTTCTGTTTGTCGTGCCCGGCAACAACGACAGCCGCCGGCAGGGCATCGACTTTCCAAAAACCCTGGTGCTTGAGGACGCCAAGGCCATCGCCGAGCAGGTGCCCAGCGTGAAGCGGGTAGTGCCGCAAATCACGCTGAATGCGGTGGTGCAGGCGGGAGCCAAAAGTGCCAGCACCACCATTTCCGGCATCAGCCCTGAGTTCTTGACGGTGCGTCGCTTTGAGGTGGCCCGAGGCCGCTTCATCGATCAACGCGACATGGATGGAGCCCGCAACGTGGTCGTGATCGGACCCGATCTTCAGCAGAAACTCTTGCCTGAAGGCTCCGCCATCGGACAGCGCCTGCGCATCAGAGACCAGGGATTCGAAGTGATCGGAGTGATGGCTCCCAAAGGAGCGGTCTTTGGACAGAACCAAGACGAAGCGGCTTATATCCCCCTCACCACGATGGTGAGCAAGCTCTCAGGTCGCGATCCCACTTACGGAGTCAGTCTCAATTTCATCAGTGTGGAAGCGAAGGATGAAGCCAGCACCGGAGCCGCCAAGTTTCAGATCACCAATCTGTTGCGCCAGCGCCACAACATCCTTCGGGAAGACGATTTCGCCGTGCGATCCCAGAAAGATGCCCTCTCCATCGTGGGCACGATCACTGGAGGCCTGACCCTGATGCTGGGTGCGATCGGTGCCATCTCCCTACTGGTGGGTGGCATCGGGATCATGAACATCATGTTGGTTTCGGTGAGTGAACGCACCTCCGAAATCGGACTGCGCAAGGCGATCGGTGCCCGCAGCAGCGATGTTCTCGCTCAGTTCCTGGTGGAGGCGTTGGTGCTCTCCAGCCTCGGCGGTGTGATTGGCAGCGCCCTTGGGCTCTCCGCGATCACCCTCGTGGCGGCCTTTACCCCCTTGCCCGCAGCGATCGGGGCGTCCAGCGTGCTGGTGACGATGGGCTTGTCTGGTTCCATCGGCCTGGTGTTTGGGGTGCTCCCGGCACGTCGGGCGGCCCGGCTTGATCCGATCACAGCTCTGCGCAGCCTGTGAGCCGAAAAGCCGCCAGCGCACTTCCGAAGAAAAAAGAAAGAAGTGGGTTGATTTCTCAATTCGTCAGAACGGCGACAAATTGGGACCTCACAAGAGCGCTTAATGCACGATCGAGTGATGGCACGTCCTTGGTTCAACTTGAGTGTGGGTATCAGAACCGCAGCGATCGCATGGTGATCCTGCGTTGCACTGGCCCTAATCGGTTCTTCCTGGAGCGCGTGGTGTTCCCGATGGAGTTGCTCGCCTTTGAGGCCCCTGAAGAGGCGGATGTGGAGATTTGGTGTCACAGCCTCGGAGGCCCTGAACTGCTCGAACGCTTCAGCGCCGAAGACCTCAACACTGCTTCAAGCACCAGCGTGAGCAGCAAAAGCCCTCAACAGTTCTGGCCAAAGAGCGCCTGAGAGGCGTGTGAAAGGGGAGAAAAGCCAGTGAAGCCGCAGGGTTCTGCGCGAATTGAGCCCCACTCGCTTTACACTTGTTAAACATTCAGATCTGCACCTGAGGCGGCCATGAACCAACGCTGGCGCACCATCGCTCTTTGGGTGCTGCCCATCGCCGTTGCCCTGTTTCTCGGGTGGCAGGTGCTCGGCAGTGGCAGTGGCCGCATGGCCCCATCCGGCCCCACGGTGGCACCGCGTAATGCAGCCGTGGCTCGCATGAGCTACGGCCGGTTCCTCGACTATGTCGAAGCAGGTCGCGTCACCGCTGTCGACATCTTTGACGGCGGCCGCACGGCCGTGGTGGAGGCGGTCGACCCTGATCTCGATAACCGCGTTCAGCGCCTGCGGGTGGACCTTCCCGGTCTCGCCCCCGAGCTTGTCAACAACCTCAAAGAGCAGGGCATCAGCTTTGACATTCACCCCCCTCGCCAGGCTCCGCCTGCCCTAGGCCTGCTGGGCAACTTGCTGTTCCCGCTATTGCTGATCGGTGGCCTGGTGTTCCTCGCCCGCCGCGGTAATGGCATGCCCGGCGGCCCCGGCCAGGCGATGCAATTCGGCAAGACCAAAGCGCGCTTCCTGATGGAGGCCGAAACCGGCGTGAAGTTTGACGATGTCGCCGGTGTGGAAGAGGCCAAGCAAGACCTCCAGGAAGTGGTGACCTTCCTCAAAACCCCTGAGCGCTTCACCTCCGTGGGCGCCAAGATCCCCAAAGGAGTGCTGCTGGTTGGCCCTCCAGGCACCGGCAAAACCCTGTTGGCCAAAGCAATCGCCGGTGAAGCCGGTGTGCCCTTCTTTTCCCTCTCCGGTTCAGAATTCGTGGAGATGTTCGTGGGCGTCGGCGCCAGCCGCGTGCGCGATCTGTTCAAGCGCGCCAAGGAAAACAGCCCCTGCCTGATCTTCATCGACGAAATCGATGCGGTGGGGCGTCAGCGAGGCGCCGGTGTGGGTGGCGGTAACGACGAACGCGAGCAGACCCTCAACCAGCTGCTCACCGAGATGGACGGCTTCGAGGGCAATAGCGGGATCATCATCATCGCGGCCACCAACCGGGCCGACGTGCTCGATTCAGCGCTGCTGCGCCCGGGACGTTTCGACCGTCAGGTGCAGGTGGATGTGCCCGACATCAAGGGCCGCCTTTCGGTGCTGAAGGTGCACTCCCGCGACAAGAAACTCGCCGACGACGTGAGCCTCGAGGCCATTGCCCGCCGCACCCCCGGCTTCTCCGGCGCCGACCTGGCCAACCTGCTCAACGAAGCGGCGATCCTCACCGCCCGTCGCCGTAAGGAAGCCACCGGCCTTGCCGAGATCGACGACGCCGTGGACCGGATCATCGCCGGCATGGAGGGCAAGCCCCTCACCGACGGCCGCAGCAAGCGATTGATTGCGTATCACGAAGTGGGCCACGCCCTGGTGGGCACCCTGGTCAAGGCGCACGACCCCGTGCAGAAGGTCACCCTGATCCCCCGCGGCCAGGCCCAGGGCCTCACCTGGTTCTCCCCGGATGAGGAGCAGATGCTGGTGAGCCGGGCCCAGCTCCGCGCGCGGATCATGGGAGCCCTCGGCGGACGCGCCGCAGAGGATGTGGTGTTCGGCCACGCCGAAGTCACCACCGGTGCTGGTGGCGACATTCAGCAGGTCGCCTCGATTGCCCGCCAGATGGTGACCCGTTTCGGCATGAGCGAAGTGGGTCAGCTGTCGCTCGAAGCCGGCAACCAGGAAGTCTTCCTGGGCAGAGATCTGATGACCCGCAGCGATGGCTCCGATGCCACGGCGGCCCGCGTTGATGCGGCCGTCAGGCAGATCGTTCAGAACTGCTACGAGGAAACGGTGAAGCTTGTGGCCGCCAACCGTTCCTGCATGGATCGGGTGGTGGAAGTGCTGATCGAGAAGGAAAGCCTGGATGGCGATGAGTTCCGCGCCATCGTTAGCGAATTCACCAGTGTTCCCGAGAAAGAGCGTTTCTCCCCCTTCCTCAGTGAGGAGCAGCCGGCCTCAGCCTGAGCACTCCGTCTGACACGCCCCTCAGCGACACCGCCCGTGGTTCACACCACGGGTTTTTTTATTGCTTGCTGCGCGAACTGTTGCGGCATCGATCGGAGCAGTAGATCACCTGCTCCCACACCGTGGCCCACTTCTTGCGCCATGAAAAAGGTCTGCCGCACTGGGGGCAGACCTTGCTGGGTCGTTCGCTCGGGGGCCGTCCTCGGCCGCCCGGACGGGCACCGGGCTCACCACGCTGGCGGCCCATCGGCGATCAGACCGGACGAACCGGACGCTTATCAATCACCTTGTCGATCAGACCGTATTGCACCGCTTCCGCAGGGGACATGAAGAAGTCGCGATCGGTGTCGTCTTCAATGCGGGAGAGGGGCTGACCGGTGCGATCCGATAGCTCCTGGTTGAGCTTCTTCTTCAGGTAGAGAATCTCATCAGCCTGGATGCGGATGTCGCTGGCCTGACCCTGAGCACCGCCAAGGGGCTGGTGGATCATGATTCGCGAGTGGGTGAGGCTGCTGCGTTTGCCCTTGGCACCGGCGCAGAGCAGGAACGCTCCCATGGAGGCCGCCAGACCGACGCACACGGTTTGAACGTCCGGTTTGATGTGCTGCATCGTGTCGAAGATGCCCAGACCGTCGTAGACGGAGCCGCCTGGTGAATTGATGTAGAGGAAGATGTCCTTCTCAGGGTCTTCGGCTTCCAGGAACAGCAGCTGGGCCACGATCCGGTTGGCTGACTCAGAGGTCACCGGTTCACCGAGAAAAACGATCCGCTCCCGCAGCAGCCTTGAGTAGATGTCAAAGGCGCGCTCACCACGGCCCGACTCTTCGATCACGATCGGGATCATGGTCACCTGGGGCCTTCGCAATTGGGCGGATCCTACTGAGGTTCTGCCATGTTCAGCGGTGCTCGGGAGCTAGGGTCCATCCACCTTGAGGGATGAAGCGTGGGCGCCAGCCTGACCGTTGCCGACAGCAAGCGGGCCTTCCACCAGGCCTTCCCCTATGTAATCGCGCCCCTCTACCGGCGACTGGTGGATGAACTGCTGGTGGAGCTGCATCTGCTCAGTCATCAGAAGGGGTTCCAACCCGATGGTCTGTTTGCTGTGGGCTTAGGCCAGGTCTTCAACAGCTTCTCCCAGGGCTACAAACCTGACTCGCAGCGCGAGCCTCTGTTTGCGGCGCTCTGCAGCGCCAATGGTTTCGATGGTGCCTCCCTGCGCCAGATGGCCGCCGAGGCGTCGCAACAGGTGGGGCACCACAGCCTTGAAGAGGTGAAGGGTTGGCTGAGCAACCGCGGCGAAGGTGCACCTGCCCCAATCGCAGGACTGCTGCAGGGCGTGCAGCGTCCTGACTTCCATTACTCACGGCTGGTGGCCGTTGGCCTGCTGAGCCTGCTGCAGCAGGCCAAAGGAGCTGAGGCGATCGACCCCCAGGCGCTGCGTGCAGCGGCCCACGAGATCGGTGAAGCGATGGGCCTGATCAAGGATCGGGTGGATAAGGATCTCAGCCTTTACGCCTCCAACATCGAAAAGATGAGTCAGGCCGTGGAGTTGATGGAGGAAACCATCGCCGCAGAGCGGCGCCGCCGCGAGCGCGCCGAAGCGGAAACCCCAGAGTCCGTTGCAGGGAACTGAAGCCTGCCTCAGCGCAGATTGAGCTGCCCCTCAAGCGCCGTCTGCCGTTCCCCTGCCCGGTTGCTGCGGCTGAGTCCCACGAGCGACAAACGCTCGGCCCGCCGCACCACCACGGGCAGGGCTTCAGGCAGCAATTGGCTGTTGGCCAGCGCCTGGGGATGCATCCGCAGATGCCAGGACCCTGGTTGGGCTCGGGCCATCGATGGCCGAGCCTGGGCCGAAGGAGCCGAACCCAGACTGAACACAATCTGCTGGTCAGAGAGCCAACGCCATCCACCCACCGGCGTTCCATCGGGCCGCAACCACAGCCGTGTCTCGGCCGATGGGGTTCGAAGCGTGAGTTCCTGATCCTGGAGTGCCCGCTCCAGCTGCTTCAGCCAGGCGGTCCAGCGCCGACGGCCCTGAACGAGAGAGAGCTCCAGCTCCAATGCGGCGCGAAATGGCCCGCCCTGGAGGCTGGAAAGCCGTAGCGCAAAGGGTGCTTTGCTTAGCAGCTTGAGCTGATGGGGCGTGAGGCCGTAGCGCTTCTCGAGGGAGTCCCGCAGCACCGAACTGCTCAACAGACCCTGGATGACCAGGCCAAGCTCAGAGCCCTCCAGGCTGAGCAGCTGCGGCGGAGGCAGAGGCGGCAGAGCGCGAGCGGCAAGCTGTGGGGGTTCACTGGCAAGGGCACCCTTGGCGGCATCGGCTTCTCCGCTCCAGAACAGAGCCGTGCCCTCACTGCGAAGCTGCAGACAGCCCACCTGAAGACTCTGACCGAGCGGTGCCACCGCCCCAAGCAGCTGCGAAAGGCCGCTGCCTGTCCAGAAGACGGCATCCTGGCGTTGGAGGCTCTGGGCACAGCGCTGTTCCAAGCCACGGGGGGCCGGGCGCTGAAGTTTCAGTTGTTCCTGCAGGCTCTGCCGAGCGAGGGCGCTCGGGGCTACCACCCAGAGGTTGTCGAGCTCAAGGGCATTCACAGGGGGCCGCTGCCCCTCAGGGGCCAACAGCACCAGGGACGCTCCGGCATCGCCATGACTCCCCCAGAACTGCCACCAGAGCCGCCGCTGCTGGGTCCAGAGCGCCGGAGCCTGAGCCCCGAGCCGCTGCTGCCACAGCGCCGGTGGAGCGGGGCTCAGGCGAACGGAAAAGCTCTGCAGCAAGGCGGCATGGGGCAGAAGACGATCGAGGCCCGTCGCCGTAGGGCGAGGAATCAGCAGCAGCAGGCTGGCGGGCGCCAACACCAGGGCAGCAGCGGTGAGCAGGCTGGTGCGTGCGGGTTCAAGAACAGCGGGCCAACGCATCAGCGGCGCTCCCCGTACAGCGTGGTGCGCTCCCGCACCGGACGACCTACTGAGCGAGCGGCCGCCTCAAGGGCGGAGGCGCTCTGGGAGGTGCCCCCCTCTGCACCGGCCATGCTGGTGATGCTCTCTTCCATCAGGGTGCCTCCCAGATCGTTGCAGCCCCAGCGCAGAGCCTCTGTGGCCCCTTCCAGAGTGAGCTTGACCCAGCTGGGCTGGTGGTTCACGATCCACTCCCCAAGCAACAGGCGTGACTGAGCGGTGAGGGCAAGCATCGCGGCACGGTCGGGTTGATCGCGGCCGACACGACGGCGCAGCGCCGCAGGGGCGTTTGCTCCGATGAAGGGAAGCAAGACAAACTCACTGAAGCCGGGCACCTGATGCTGGCGGGCCTGCTGCTGCAGGGCCACCAGGGTGAGCAAGTGAGCGGCACGATCAGCGGGTGCCTCAATGTGGCCGGCCATCAAGGTGGAGGTGCTCGGCAGACCGGAGCGGTGCACCTGCAACACAACAGCGCACCATTCCCGCGCCGTGAGCTTTTCGGGGCAGAGCTGATGACGCACGGGTTCACTCAACACCTCCGCGGCGGTGCCAGGCACGGAGTCCAAACCGGCAGAACAGAGGGATTCAAGGACGCTTTGCAGGGAGATGCCGTCCTCCCGAGCGATGAACAGCAGCTCCTGGGGCGAAAAGGCATGCAGATGCAAACCGGGCGCAGCATCTCGCAACGCCCTGAGGAGCGCCGCGTAATAGCCGAGCATTGAACCGTTGAGGCGCGCTGCGGTGTTCAGGCCGCCCTGCAGGCAAAGCTCACTGGCTCCAGTGTTCGCGGCTTCGGAAGCGCGGTGCTGCAGTTCTTCAATCCTGTGCCAATAGGCCCCGGGCTGATCAGGGTCGCGGCGGAAGGCACAAAAACTGCAGTGTTGAACGCAGTGATTGGTGAAGTTCAGATTGCGATTGCGCACGTAGCTCACGGTCTCGCCCACCAGCGCACGTCGCAGTGCATCGGCCTGCTGTTGCAACCGTTGTCCACCCTGCTGATGCAGCAAAGCGTGGGCACGTTGAAAGGTTTGAGGAGACAGGGCATTGCGGCGCAGGCAATCACGCAGCTGCTCCTGCTGCTCGAGATCCCAGGGTTCAACAGGCAGAGAGGCCTGTTCCGCTGCAATCGCCTCAACGGGCGCCAGAACAGCAGCTGAGTCTCGCCAGGCCCAAGGCTCAAAGGCTTCGGAGCCGGAGGTCACCGGGTCGACCGGCCGGAGGCTTGCACGGGTTGCTGACGACGGCGGCGATCACGCCACTCAATGGTGGAGAGGTAGATCACCCCTCCACTGACAAACACCAACAAGGCGGCAGCACTGACGGCCAGCACGCTGTTGAGGTTGATGGCCAGTGTGGTTTCAGCCACGGATCAAACCAACGGCAAGGAAACCGAAGGGTGGATCAGAAGTTGAGGGTGCCGTCGCCGTTACGACCCCAAACCACCATGGCGATCGAGAAGCTGAAGACGGCAGCCAGAGCAGCCCAACCCACGGTGATCAGCATCGTTGCGCAAGAAGGATGTGGCCTGAGTGTAACCAGGGCAGTACCCCAGACTGAGGGCCCTGCAACAGCTCGTCGCCCGATGCCAGCGCCCGTCCGCAGCAGTGCAACTCCCGGGGGCCAGGCCGTTCTGGAACGGGTGCGGCAACAGGCCCCTTATCCCAACGGGCGTGTGATTGTGCTCGATGACGACCACAACACGTTCCAACATGTGGTGAACGTCTTGGTGAAGCACATACCCGGCATGACCCCTGATCACGCCTGGCAGCTAGCCCACCAGATTGACGGCCAGGGATCCGCGGTGGTTTGGAGTGGACCCCTGGAGCAGGCGGAGCTCTATCACCAGCAGCTATCCGCAGAGGGGCTGAGCATGGCCCCGGTGGAGCGCTGCTAAGGACTCAGGCGACGCGGCGCTGCTGCAGAAGTTCAAACAGGGGGGACGTGCGCAGACGCTCCTGCTCAGCATCCAGTACGTATCGAAGGATCGTGCCCGAGCACACCGCGACCCCCCTGAGGCTCCGGTCCGGACTCTGCTCAACGCTCACCACATCGGCGTCTTCTCCCAACTGACGACGCAGTCGCTCTCGCAGTTGTTCGCGCAGAGCACGGGAGTCCTGGCGAGCCATACCGGCAATCGGGAGGACAGCATCTCTAGCAGGGATCTGCAACGGCGGCTACCGGGGTCGGGGCAGGCTGCTTAGGGTGAACCAATGGGACGGCTGGTGATCACCCACAGCACCTACCTCGAGGGACTGATCCCACTGCTGAAACGCCTGGTTCGTGATCCAGGCATCGACACCATCACTCCCGCCGTGATCGCGCGAGTGAGGGGGCGGGCTCCGGAACTGCGCCTGCGCGTCTCAACCCCAATCACCGGTGGCTGGAAGGTGGTGGCGCGCAAAGGCAGCAGTGCCCAGGAGGTGTTTGTCGTCACCAGCCTCAACGCTGCAGAGCTGGAGCAGCGCATTGAGCAGGCGTTGCAGCGCTGAGTCAAAGCTCCAGATCGGCGCCCCATTGCGGAGACACCACCTGCCAGCCACCCTTCAGCAGAGCTCCCCAAAGCTCAACTGCCTGATCTCGGTGCAGGTAACACCTGGACTTGAGCAGAGGAGGCTGGCCTGGAAGAGGTCGCCCTGAATCGACGAAGACCATCGGGTCTTGCGCCCAACTTTTTTGGTCAGGATGGAAACGCTTGGTGGCAAGGGATCGTGGCTCTTGCAACCAGCCCTGCCCCTGGGGGCCGGGACGACGGACAACGGGCTCTCGCATGACGGCACAGGCGCGGGCGCGGCAGGCCAGATCCAGTCGGCAGCGCGAAAGGTGGCGTAAGGGGAAGCGACAGGAGCCATGAACCCGCCTTGAGTACACCTGTACTAGGCCGGATTCCGCGGCCTGTCAAGCGTGCTGCGCCGCTGTCTTGACGAAAAGCGCGTGCCTCAGCCGCGCAAGTGGCGTGACCAGGTGGCTGCTGAAAAGCTGTGGCCTGCTTCCTGAGCGATCAGACCAACCGACGCTGCATCCGCAGCAGCGTCGACCCTTGCCTTGAGGGCTGGATCGGCATCCACCTTGAGCATGAAGCTCGTGAGCTGCGCTTTGGACAGGAGAGGATCCCTGGGAGCATCCACGTGGGGGGCCAGCCACCAAACGGGCAATCGGGCTCCGCCAAACAGACGGTTTTGCTCCCGGATGGGCTTCAGTCTTGGGCAGGGAAAGGGGGGTGAACCGCTGTGCCGTTCTGCCCCAGATTCCGACCTGGATAAACCAGAAGGGGAGTCAAAGCGAAGATTCGTTTCCGGCTACGAGGCCGGTTTACGGCACTGTCGCGACAGACGCCCCAAGTCGAAAAGGGAGTCAGATCAGAAAACTGTAGAAGGCAGTGACCAACACAGCAGTCCGAGAAAATCCTAGGCGAATCAGGCGTTGCACGCCTCTGCTGGCAAGGGCCAGATCTGCCTCACCTGTTCGAGCCTTTCCATCGCTTCCGCCCGGCGACGCTGGGGATCGCCCTCCCGCAGCAGAAGGGTGATATGGCCGAGTTTCCGGCCCAATGACGGGCCCGTCTTGCCATACCAATGGAGATGGGCATCAGGTAGCGCTGAGAGAGCCTGGCGTTGCTCGGCAAAGTCAGCTTGAGGATCGCTGCTGGAGCGCGCATCGAATCCCAACAGGTTGACCATCAGCGCGCCTGGGACCTGAAGCTCGGGTTCCCTCAGCGGCTGAGCGCTGACGCAGAGCAGCTGCAAATCGAACTGGCTGAGCGTGCAGGCCTCAATGGAGTAGTGGCCGGAGTTATGGGTGCGAGGAGCGAGCTCGTTGATGAGCAGACCCTTTGGTCCATAGAAGAACTCAATCGAGAGCACTCCCACGTAATTAAGCGAGGTGAGCAGCGAAGCAGCGATATTGCGTGCGGCCTGCCTTAAGGCGTGATTGCTCTCGACGGGCGCCAGAACCCAGTCACACACTTGTTGGTGTTGATGGGTCTGCACGAGGGGTAAGCAAACCACCTCGCCCGAGACATCACGAGCAGCCACCAGTGCCAGCTCACGCTCGAAGGCAACGAACTCTTCGACGATCCAGCTGGAGGGGTCCACCCGCGCAAGCAGCTCTTGCACGTCAGCGTCGGTGTGAAGAACAGCCGTTCCCTTGCCGTCGTATCCGCCGGTAGCGGCCTTGGCCATCAGCGGATAACCAAAACCCTCCGGGAGCGATGGAATTCTCGAAGCGCTGGCCGCGGTCGATGGCGGGGAAGACGCTGGGACAGCGGACGATCCGGTGCTGGGAATCGGAGTGAGCTGATCGAGCGGAAACCAACGCGGGCAGGGCAGGTTGAGCCGCTGCTCCAGCTCCCGCTGACTGCGTTTGCAGACCAACGGCCGCAGGGCCTCGAGGCTGGGCACGAAGTGCACTCCCTCGCCCGCCAGGGCGGAGAGACCATCGAGGTCAAGCCACTCGTTTTCGAAACTGATCGCCGAGCAACGCTCTGCCAGAAGCCTGGTGCCGGACACATCACGAACATCGGCGCTGACCACCGAGCTCGCGATGGCGGCAGCGGGATCATCCGTGCCCGGGGTTTGCACATGCAGCTCAATCCCGCGCCGCCGCGCCGCCTCAGCCAGCATCCAGGCCAGCTGGCCGCCCCCAACGATGCCGATCGAATTGGCTGGCGATCCGGTGGCCTCGATCGCAGCGCCCATGCGCCCGCTGGTGCAATCGTTCAATGTCGCACGGAGTCGCCCGCTTAGGTCAAACCGCGATCGCCTGCGAACAGGAAACGCACCAACGAAAGCAGCAGCACGATCACGAACAGGGCCAGTCCCACCGTGCAGGCATAGCTGATCTCCAGCTCAGCAAATGCCTGGTCGTAGACGTAATACACCAGGGTTTTGGTGGCCTCTGCAGGTCCTCCCTGGGTCATCAAATACACCTCCTCAAACACCTTGGTGGCGGCAATCGCCGAGATCACCGCCACCAGCGTCACGTAGGGCTTGAGCAGGGGCAGGGTGATGTCAAGGTGCTTCTTCCACCCCTCACTGCCGTCGAGTTCCGCCGCTTCGTAAAGATCCGCGGGGATGCCCTGCAGGCCCGCCAGGAAGATCACCATGTAGTAGCCAAGTCCCTTCCACAGGGTGACCACCATCACCGAGGGCAGGGCAAGCAGAGGATTGGTGAGGAAGCCGATGGGATCGAAACCGCGACCCAGCAGTGCCGTGAGCCATCCATTAATGAGACCGGTCTCGGCATAGAGCCAGCGAAACGCGATCGCAGCGACCACGATCGAAACCAACACCGGCGTGTAGAACGCAGCGCGGAACCAATGAATACCTGGCAGCTGACGGTTCACCAGAACAGCGAGAGCCAGGGAGCCCAGCACCACCGGCGGCACGACACCAACCAGATACAACAGGGTGGTGCCAAGCACCTTGAAGAAGATCGGGTCGGCCAGAAGGCGACGGATGTTGGCCAACCCCACAAACTGAAGGGGCTCACTGACATCGAGACCGCTCTGGGTGAAGCTCATCACCAGAGCCATCGCGGCCGGGATCAACACCGACAACGCAATCAAAGCCAGAGCCGGTGCCAGGAAAGCCCAGGCGGAGGCGTTGCGAGGAGCAGAGACCGACATCAAGCCTGAAGGCGCGCCTGCATTCTGGCGCCGTAGCCTCAACACTTCGACAGGCATCACCAGGCGACGCATGACGGCCACGCCCATCGCGATCCGAACCATCGGCGTGGAACTCAGTGCCAACCCCTATCCGATTGCGATCGGTAACGGTGCTCTGCAGCACCTCGGCGAGCAGGTGCTGGCTCAAGGGATCAAGGCAGGAACCAAGGTGCTTGTGGTCACCAACCCAGTGGTGAACGAGCACTACGGAGCCGCGGCTCTCGCCAGCCTCGCAGCAGCGGGTTTCCGATCCAGCCTGCTGGTGATCGAGGCGGGTGAAGACCAGAAAACAATCGCCACCGTGGGGCAGATCCACGATGCAGCGTTTGCGCAGAAGCTTGAGCGTGGCTCGCTGATCGTGGCCCTCGGCGGTGGCGTGGTGGGTGACATGGCGGGCTTTGCAGCCGCCAGCTGGCTGCGGGGGATCGCCGTGGTGCAGGTGCCCACCACTTTGCTGGCCATGGTGGATGCCTCGATCGGTGGCAAAACCGGCGTCAACCATCCCGGTGGCAAGAACCTGATCGGCGCCTTCCACCAGCCTCGATTGGTGCTGATCGACCCTTCCACACTCCGCACCCTGCCGGAGAGGGAATTCCGTGCTGGCATGGCGGAGGTGATCAAGTACGGAGTGATCGGCGACGCCGAGCTGTTTCGGGAACTGGAAGCGGCCGGAGAACGACTCGCCTCGATGCAAACCCTGCCCTCGGAATTGCTGCAGAGCGTGCTCGAGCGCTCCGCTGCCGCCAAGGCCCTGGTGGTGGCCGCTGATGAACGGGAAGGTGGTCTGCGGGCGATCCTCAACTACGGGCACACCCTGGGCCACGTGGTGGAAGCGCTCTGCGGCTACGGCACCTACCTGCATGGAGAAGCGGTGGCGATCGGCATGGTCGCCGCCGGTGAGCTAGCCCTCGAGCTGGGGCTCTGGAGCGCTGGGGACCAACAACGCCAAAAAGCGGTGATCGCGGCGGCGGGTCTCCCCCTGCGCTGGCCGGATCTGGACTCTGAAGCCGTGCTCGAGTGTCTTCAGGGCGACAAGAAGGTGCGCGACGGCACCGTGCGCTTCGTGTTGCCCACGGGCATCGGTACGGTTGAGATCCGCAGCGATGTCAGCGGCGACCAGGTGATCGCGGCACTGGAGCGCTGCCGTTAAGCCAAGGGCGGGTCCTGAAGAAACAGATCCGGGCTGCCGGCCTGATCGGCATCGGGTCGCCGGAAAGCGATCCAGCGGAAGTCGCCGAGGGTGTGGGGATCCACCAAACGAAGCAGCGCTTCCCGTCGCAGCAGCAAGTCAGCAAGCTCCCCAGAGGCCTCGGCCTGCAGCCCATGCAGGCGTTGGGCCAACCCAAGAGCCAAGAGAGCCTCTCCCTGGCGGCGCTGCCCCAGCAGCTCCCAGCCGGAGGCGACAGCGGCAGTCTCAAGACTCTCTAGGCAGAGGTGGGCGGTGAGATCCCAGTGGCCGGGCTCCTGCAGCGGGTCATCGCTGGCGAGCTGCTGGCGGTAGGCCATCAGGGTGCCGTTGCTGCGTTGGGGCGCGTAGTAACGCCAGGCCTCATGGGCGTAGTCGATCACCAGCAGAACACCATCACGCAGCGCTGACGCGGCCTGCTGCAACCAGGGCCCAAGTCCGGGATGCAGCTCCGTGCTCCAGCCCGGCTGACGCTGGCTGCCGGCCGGCAACAGCCCGAGGGGCTCGAGCAGCGCAGCCCTCTGCGGCTCGAGGGGTTCGCTGGGTTCGAGGCGCAAAGAGGGCCCTGCAACAGGATCCTTGTGCAGGGCCACCCCTTGGAGGCGCCAGAGGGCCCCATCCCACACGATGCGCTCCACAGGAAGGGCATCCAACACTTCATGGGCGAGCATCACTCCGCGGACCGGCTGATCAGCCAGTTGCTCAAAGCTGAGCCAGCGGCAAGGCAAGGGGCAACGATCCAGGCGCGCCCGCTGGCGTTGCGCCATACCCGGATTGGGCTCCACAAGCACCAATTCGAGCCTGGGCAGCAGATCCGGTCTGCAACGGGCTAACCCTTCAGACAGTTGCAGGGCGAGCTGGCCTTCTCCAGGGCCTGTTTCCACCAACGCCAAGGGGTGAGGCCCAGGCTGCTGATCGAGCCATTGCAGCAGCTGAGGCAGAAGCAGTTCAGCGAAATCGCTGCTCAGGCTGGGAGAGGTGGCGAAATCGCCGCGTGGCCCCACCTGCAGCTGACCGCTGCCATAGGCGCCATGCTGCGGATCATGCAGCGCCCACTCCATGTAGGTGCTGAAGGGAACCCAGCCGCCTGCATGCTGCAGCCGCTCCACCAACCACAGCGGAGCAGGAGTCGAGGTCAACGGTGGGGAACTCACGGGAGCGCTAAGGCCTCAGGGAGAATGCTCGCCACTGAAGCAGTAACCATGACGCAGCCAGGAGCATCACGGCACGTGACCCGCTGGCTGGGTTGCCTGATCAGCATGCTCCTGATGCTGGGACTCGCGTCACCGGCATTGGCCTACGACAACCCTGATCTCCTGCCGGACCATCCCACGCCGGTGATAGATCTGGCGAAGATCCTCACCGACCCCCAGCGCAGCGCCCTGGAGTCGGAAATCGATGATTTTGAACATGTGAGCGGCTGGAAGCTGCGCGTGCTGACGCAGTACGACCGCACGCCGGGTCTCGCGGTGAAGGACTTCTGGGGCCTCGATGAGCGCAGCCTGCTACTCATCGCCGATGAACGCGGTGGCAACCTGCTGAACTTCAACGTGGGTGATGCCCTCTTCGCCCTGATGCCTCGCACTTACTGGGTGGAGCTGCAGACCCGCTTCGGCAACCAGTACTACGTGCGCGACCACGGGCAGGATGCGGCGATCCTCGATGCTCTGCACACCGTTAAAGGTTGCCTCGAAATCGGCGGCTGTCAGGTGGTGCCGGGCCTGCCGCAGGAACAGTGGCTGCTCACCCTCGCCACCTCGATTCTTGGCGGACTGATTGCTGGCTTTGCCGCCTACCCCCGCAAGCCGGAGCACAAGGTGGAATGGGCCTGGGTGCTGTTGCTCTCCCCGCTGTGGGTGATCTTGTTCGGCGTCTTTGGGGTCGCTCCAATCGTGACCCGGACCTCGGATCTTCTTCCCCTACTGCGCAATGCCCTCGGCTTTGTCGGAGCGATTGCGGTGGCCTACCTGATCGCTCAGAACACGGTGGGGAAAAGCCGACTGGGAGAAAGCGGCGAAAGCTGAGATCAGATCCCGAGACTCTTGGGCTTCGGGCCAATCCGATCCAGGGCCTGCAGCCGGCAGCGCAAAGCGGTCTCGGGTTCACAAGCCGGTGTGCTTGCAACAGCGGCACCTGGTTGTGCCAGACCACGCAGCTGGGCCAGGCTGCGCTCATAGAAGCTCTTGAGAACGCTGTAGCGTTTCACCGGCTGGCCGTAGTAGCTGTAGCCAGCCAGGGTTGGGAATGACGCCCATTCAGGAGCAAGCTTGGCCGCGAGCTCAGGGGTGAATTCGCCGCGGTCCGCAAGCTGGAGAGCACCGCGACGCTGAATCAGAAAGATGGCGGCTTGATCCTGAACATGGGGCCCGAAGCCCGAAAGACGCATCTTCTGGCTGGCCATCGACCAGGTGAAGGGCATGAATTGATAGGCCCCAGCCGCAGCACTGGCATAGCGCCCGGAATAAATCACGCGATCGGGATGGCGATCGAGACCTGGCATCAAGCCACCACCAAACATGACCCGATAGCCAAGGTCTTCACCGCGGGCCCAGGTGCCCTCGGCATAACGAATGGTGTTGAGCAGAGCGCGGCGCTCGGGGGTAATGGCGTAGCGGAACGAACCATCAACCCCATCGATACCGTCTTTGGCATCCAGCAAAGCCATCAGCGAGCGAGGTGACTCCACCGCCAAGCCCCCAAGGCTCGTTGTGCTGGTGCTCGCCACCTGAATTGTGGTTCCAATCGCGCGGGACTCGGCGAATGTTGGTGGAGGAGCGACTGGGCTCGCCGATTCACCTGCAGCGGCGGGGGAGGCCAACAGGCAGCCGCCAAGGGCAGCTCCCAGCAGGGAGCAGGTCTTGGACTGGAGAGAGCTGAGCAAACCTGAAGTAGGCGAACAACAGCGCGAGATCGCAACCATCAGCACAAGCCAATAGCTGCTGAATCCAACGATCCAAGAAGATGAGTGAGGCCTCTCGTTAATAGCGATTTAAGCGACTATCAAAGAGTGCTGGATCGACTTATCAACCGGATGCCGAGAGTTTGCCTAAAGAACCAGCCCAAAGGCAATGAAATAGTGACAGCCGCACAACCGTCCACCGCTATCAACAAGTCTGCAGCGGATTTAACACTTTTTGCTGAATAGCCAATTCTTGTTAGTTATTGCAGGCCTTTTAGTCAGTTTCGCACTCAGAATCCCTGCAGAGCGCGGCCAAGGCGCTCAAGAACAGCTGCAGCCTGGTCGTCCCCATCACGATCCAACGGGTCAGAGGATGGCGGCAGCAGTGGTCGATCCAACTGCCAGTCACCCTCCTGCAGCTGCTGACGGCTCAGCAGGCGATGGTGGCCATGGGCCTGGAGTGCGGCTTCGAGCACCGGAGCCTCCGCAAAGCCATCGCGGTGCACGAGATGAACCCCCAGGCCCTGGGACAGGGCTTCGCAGAACGTGCTGTAACCCGGCTTTGTGATCACACGGGAGCAGAGTTGCATCAGCTCAAGGGGCCGTAGATCAGGGGGAATCGCGCTGACATTGCTGGCCTCGGATTGAAGACCCGGATCACTGACCAGGAAGTGAACATCGGGCCAGCTGGAAAACAGCGCCTCAGGAAGGGCCAGACCCATACCGCCGAAGCCCATCAGCACGGTGGCTTCCCGTGAAGCCTTGAGCTGCAAACGCTCCCGCAGCTCCTGGGGGTGATGGCGCGGCCGGCCCGCCGTGAGGCCCACCGTTGAGACAGGCAGGCCCCATGGCATGTCCATAGCCAGGGGGCAGCGGATCAACGCTGTGCCGCTGGAATAGGCCTCAACGCAACGATCAGCCCAGGCCTCAAAAGCGCCGCCCATGGGCCTGTAAATCGCATCCCAGCCAAAGTTGCCCATCCAAACCAGCGGGGCCTTCAGACACTCCCGCAGCCGTGAAGCCGACGGTGCAACGTCCGACAGGATCAGAACCGGTTCCGACTGCTGACGAAGCCAGGCGATCTCGTTCTCCAACTGCTCGGGAAGCTGCCGTTCCAGCCGCTCAAGGGTCTCCAGGGTTGCCTGCGGGTCAGCGCCAAGCGCATCGGCCTGAATCACACCTACGTCCCAGCGACAGGGGCGGTGTTCAAACGGCACCTGGCCCAAGGCCAACTGGAGAAACGCTGCCGAGAGGGGTGTGGAGAGCACAAAGCGCCAGTCGGGCTGGAGCTGATGCAGGGCCGTGAGCACAGCAGCCACGCGGGAACCGTGGCCATAGCCATGCCCGCTGATGCAGGCGTAAATCAACACGGCTGCAGCTCCGCAGCACGCATCAAGGTCTGGCGATAACGCAGAACCCCATCAGGGCCATACCAGCGGTGGCTGATCTCCTGCAGTTGGCCATCACGCAGCTCGACCCAACTGAAGTGCCGCAGCGGCTGGCCCTGTTCATCGTGGCTATGGCGTGGCACAAAAGCAGTATTGAGATAGGCGGTTCCGGCCCGATCCACGCAATAACTGAGGCGTTCCCCCTGGCCGCGCTTGAGCCTGTGGTGCATGTGCCCGAACACCACCAGCGGTAAGGGCTTGTGGCGCCGGATTTGATCGATCGCCAGGGCCAGATCCTGGTCACCCCAATCGCAGGCGGGGGCTTTCCAATCGCGGCCGCAGGGATCGGCGGCCGCGCTGCCGAGGCCGCTGGGGCCGCAATGGGCCAGGAGGATCAACGGCAGGCTTGGATCAGCCCGCAGGGCGGCGGCAGTGATGCGAGCAGCCGACTCCTGCAAGGTGACAGGACCGAAGACCGCCTGGGCCGCTTTGTTGAGGTGAAAGCCACCGCCGGCACTGGCGGGCCGGGCGCCCACCACTGCAATCCCGGGGGGCTGCAGCTCGCGGAGGTCCCAACCGCAATGGCGGTGGCCGAGGGCATCGAGCTGCCGTTGGAATATGCGGCCACTGGCATCACGGCCGGTGTCATGGTTGCCGAGGATGCAGGCCAGCGGCAGTGTGAGTTGGGCCAGACGCGAGGGAATGCGGGCCTGCCCGTCACTGAGGTCTCCCACCACCAGCAAGGCATCGGGGGCCAGCTGCTCGAGGAGCTGCTCATCAACGCTGTCCCATTGCCCATGCAGATCTCCGGCGATGGCGATGCGGAGCTCTGCCAAACGGATGCCTAGGCTTCCGCCATCCTGCATCAGGTAGGGCCTGAGCCTTGGTTTTCGCGGCTGCCCAGAACACCACCGGCGGTTGCCCGCCCCACGCCGAGCTCCTGGCAGCAATTGCCGAGCTCAAACGGCAGCGCAACGCCGTGATCCTGGCGCACTACTACCAGGAGCCTGAAATCCAAGACATCGCTGATTTCATCGGCGATTCACTCGAACTCTCCCGCAAAGCGGCCGCCACCGACGCCGACGTGATCGTGTTCTGCGGCGTGCACTTCATGGCGGAGGTGGCCAAGATCCTCAGCCCCTCCAAAACGGTGCTGCTGCCGGATCTCGATGCCGGTTGCACCCTGGCCGATGCCTGCCCGGCCGATGCCTTTGCCAGCTTCCGCGCTGAACATCCAGAGCATCTGGTGGTGAGCTACATCAACTGCTCGGCGGCCGTGAAGGCCCAGAGCGATCTGATCTGCACCAGCAGCAATGCGGTGGATCTGGTGAAGCAGCTGCCTGCCGATCGCCCGATCCTGTTTGCACCGGATCAGAACCTCGGCCGTTGGGTGCAGAGCCAGAGCGGACGCGAGCTCACCCTCTGGCCCGGCAGCTGCATCGTGCACGAAACCTTCAGTGAGCAGGCCCTGCTGCAGCTGAAGCTCGAGCATCCCGGTGCCGAAGTGCTCGCTCACCCGGAGTGCCAGCAGCATCTGCTCGATCATGCCGATTTCATTGGTTCCACCAGCGCCCTGCTGCGTCGCGCTGAAGCCAGTGAGGCCAGCGGCTTCATCGTGCTCACTGAGCCCGGCATCCTGCACCAAATGCGCAAGGCGGTGCCAAGCAAAGCCTTCTATGAGGTACCCGGCGCCGATGGCTGCAGCTGCAATGCCTGCCCCTACATGCGCCTCAACACCCTCGAGAAGCTGTGGCAGTGCCTCACGGAGATGGCGCCCCAGATCGAGCTGGATGAGGCGATGCGCCAGCGTGCCCTGGAGCCGATCGAAAAGATGCTGGCGATGAGCCGCTAGTAGCTGTAGTTGGCCACAAACAGGCTGGTGTCATCTGAGGGTTCGGAGCCCGGCTCATAGGACCCACGGCTAGCGGCCCCGTTGGCGCGGGCACGGGCCAGCAGCGCCGCCTGACCCGCCACCAAGTCGTGACCGCCCCAGTGCTTGATGCAGGAGTGCTGCAGGGCCCGACCGTAGGAAAAGCCCAGATGCCAGGGGGCGTAACCCTGGGCAGCAACCTGGTTGATGGCGTTGAGGCAGAGGCTGGCATCTTCCTCGCTGAGGCCACCGCTCAGGAAGAGGATCGCCGGCACCGCCGCGGGCACGGTGCGGCTGAGGGTGCGCACCGTGAATTCGCCCACCTCCTCGGCGCTCGCCTGCTGAGGGCACTCCGCGCCCGGGCAGGTCATTGAAGGTTTGAGCAGGCTGCCCTCGAGAAACACCCCGTTGATGGCGAGGGCTTCGTAGGTGGTGCGCAGCACCCACTCCTGCACCGAAGCGGTGGTGGTGATGTCGTGGTCGCCATCCATCAGGATCTCCGGCTCCACGATCGGCACCAGGCCGTGCTCCTGGCAGGTGCGGGCATAGCGGGCCAAGCCCCAGGCGTTCTCGCGCACCGACAACTCCGAAGGGGCTCCGTTGCCACTGATCTGGAGCACCGCCCGCCATTTGGCGAAGCGGGCACCGCGGGCGTAGTAGCGGGCGGCCCGCTCGCCCAACCCCTTGAGGCCGGTGCACCAGCTCTCACCCTCGACACCACCAGCCAGGGGTTCCACCCCCTGATCGACCTTGATGCCGGGCACAATCCCCTGCTTCTGAAAGAGCTCCACGATCGGGGCGCCGCCGGCTTCGGCCGTGCTGTCTTGAAACAGGGTTTCCTCGTAGAGGATCACGCCGGAGATGTGCTCGCTCAGCCCCTCGGTGGTGGCCAGCAGGCTGCGATAGGCACGGCGGTTGTCTTCGCTGTTCTCGAGGCCGATGGCATCGAAACGCTTCCCGATCGTGCCGGTGGATTCATCCGCCGCCAGCAATCCCGTGCCTGGCGCGGCCAGGGCCGCTGCAGTGGCCGCCAGTTCATCGCGGAAGTCGTTGAGGGCCATGGCCACGGGCCGCGGGGGGGCATTCCCTGGCTAGAGACGGCGGCCGCGGGCGTCAACCGGGCGACGCAGAGGTGCAACGCGGCTGGTCATGATTCAGCGCAAAGCACAGGTTTGATCAACACCGTCAATGCCCCTCGCCCCAGGCGGCCTGCTGCAGCTCACCCCTGAGGGGCTCTACTGCCCGGCGGCATGCGCCTGGATCGATCCCTGGCGCCCCGTGCCGAGGGCGCTGATCACCCATGCCCATGCCGACCATGCCCGCCCGGGCTGCGGCGAGTATTGGGCGATCGGAGCGAGCGAAGGCATCCTGCGGGAACGGCTCGGCGCTGAGATCAAGCTGCTGCCGGTGGACTACGGCCAGCTGCATCGCATTGGCGACGCCCGCGTGTCGTTTCATTCAGCCGGCCACGTACTCGGTAGCGCCCAGATCCGCCTGGAAGCCGGCGGCGAGAGCTGGCTGGTGAGCGGCGACTACAAACGGTGCGCTGATCCGAGCTGTGCCCCCTTTGAACCGGTGCAGGCGGATGTGCTGATCAGCGAAGCCACCTTCGGGCTGCCGATCTACCGCTGGCAGAGCGGCGCCGAAATCGCAACGGAGATCCTGGAGTGGTGGCGCAGCGCTCCGGATCGCCCCTCGGTGCTGTTCTGCTACGCCTTCGGCAAGGCACAGCGGGTGCTGGCGGAGCTGCATCGGCTCGGGGTGAGCGATGAAGTGCTGCTGCATGGCGCCGTTGATCGGCTGATGGGGCCGTACCGCGAGGCCGGTGTGGCCATGCCACCCACGAGGCCTTTGGCGCAGATCGAGCGGGGAGTCGATCTGGCCGGCCGCCTACTGATCGCTCCCCCCGCTGCGCACCGCAGCCGCGGGCTGGGGCGGTTCGCCAAGGCCGAGAACGGCTTCGTGAGCGGCTGGATGGCCGTGCGCGGTGCCCGGCGCCGACGGGGCTACGGACGGGGTTTTGTGATGAGCGATCACGCCGATTGGGCTGGCCTGCTGCAGAGCGTGAAAGACAGCCAGGCGCAGCAGGTGTATGTGACCCACGGCCAGAGCAACGTGCTGGCCCGCTACCTGCAGGAGGTGGAGGGCGTCAGCGCTGAACCACTGGAGGGCTCCTTCGAGGCCGAACGCTTCGATGACGAGCAGGAGCCGAGCTGATGCAGGCCTTCGCTGCACTCTTCCACCAACTCGATGGCACCGGCAGCACGAGCGCCAAGCTCGAGGCGCTGCAGGCCTATTTCCGCAGCGCGACCCCCGCCGATGCGGCCTGGGCCCTGGCGTTGCTGCTGGGCAAACGGCGGCGCAGGCTGATCACCGGGCGGCGGCTGCGGGAGATCTGCCTGGCGGGCACTGCCCTGCCGGAGTGGTTGTTCGAGGCCTGCCACGCCCAGGTCGGAGATTCAGCCGAAACTGTGGCGTTGCTGTGGCAACAGCGGGCCGAGGCCCACAGCGGTCTTGAGGAGTCGCTGGCCCAGTGGATGGACGTACGGCTACCGCAGCTGGCGTCCCTGGAGGGAGAGGAGCAGGCCGAAGCGGTGCAGGCGTGCTGGCGGAGCCTGCCGGCCGATCATCTGCTGCTGCTCAACAAGCTGCTCAGCGGGGGCTTCCGGGTGGGCGTTTCCACCGGGCTCGTCACGCGGGCTCTGGCCCAGAGCGCTGACCTGGATGAAGCGCTTGTGGCGCACCGGCTGATGGGCGGCTTCACCCCCAGTGGCGCTGCGTTCGCCGAACTCACCGCCATCGCCACCGAAAACGAAGGCCTCTCAGCTCGGCCCTATCCCTTTTTTCTGGCCAGCCCCCTGGAGCCGGGCCAGCTGGAGCACACGCCACCCACGAGCTGGCAACTGGAATGGAAATGGGATGGCATCCGCGGCCAGCTGATCAACCGCGCCGGCGGCTGCAGCCTGTGGAGCCGCGGCGAGGAGCTGATCAATGAAGCCTTTCCGGAGCTGATCGCACTGGCGGAGCAGTTACCCCAGGGAACGGCACTGGATGGGGAGGTGATCGTGTGGCACGGCGATGCCGAAACACCGGAATCCTTCGCCAGCCTGCAACGCAGGCTTGGGCGCAAAGCGCCAAGCCGCAGCCTGCAGCGCGACTGCCCAGCCGCCTTCGTGGCCTACGACCTGCTGGAACACGAGGGGAGCGATCTGCGTGAGATCCCTTTGCACAAGCGGCGCAAGCGGTTGGAGGAGCTGCAGCGCAGCTGGGTCGAAACCCACGGCAGCGAAGGCACGGGTCGGCTGCGGCTCTCCGCCACCCAGAGGCTCCGCCGCTGGGCCGACTTGGATGGCCTACGCGATCAGGCCCGAGCGCAACGAGCCGAAGGGCTGATGCTCAAGGCTCTCGAGTCGCCCTACCTGGTGGGACGCAAACGGGGTTTCTGGTGGAAGCACAAACTGGAACCGTTGCGGCTGGATGCCGTGCTGCTCTACGCCCAGGCAGGTAGCGGTAAGCGAGCCAACCTCTACACCGACTACAGCTTTGGCCTCTGGAACGGCGAAGGAGAGTTGGTGACCTTTGCCAAGGCCTACTCCGGCCTTGACAATACCGAAATCCGCGAGCTCGATCGCTGGATCCGAGCCCACACCACCGAACGCTTCGGGCCGGTGCGGGCGGTCGAGCCATTGCAGGTGTTTGAGCTCGCCTTTGAAGGCATCCAGCCCTCGAAACGCCATAAGTGCGGCTTCGCGGTGCGCTTCCCGCGCATCAGCCGCTGGCGCAGCGACAAACCCGCCGGTGAGGCCGACAGCCTGGATAGTGCCCGGGCCCTGATGGAGCAGCTGCCTTGAGCACCGTGTTGGCACCGATCGAGGCCTGGTTCGCGCAGCAGGGCTGGACGCCGATGGCCTTCCAGCGCCAGTGCTGGCAGGCCTATCTGGAGGGCGAGAGCGGCCTTCTACAGGTGCCCACCGGCTCCGGCAAGACCTATGCCGCCGTGATGGGACCGATCGCCGAACTATTGGGCACTGCCGCAGGGGATGACGCACCTGCACAAAGGCAGGGGCGCAAGCCGTTACACCCCCAAGGCCGTCCAACGCGAGGAGCGCCTCCCAAAGGGCTGCGCCTGCTGGTGATCACACCACTGAGGGCCCTGAGCCGCGATCTTGCACTGGCGATCGAGGAGCCCATTGCCGCCATGGGCTGGCCCATCCGAGTGGCCATTCGCAACGGCGACACCAGCACATACGAACGCAGCAAGCAACTGCGCACACCTCCCGAGATCCTGATCACCACGCCGGAATCCCTGAGCCTGCTGCTGGCCAACGCCAAGGCCAAGGAGCTGTTCGCTCAGCTGCAGGCCGTGGTTCTTGATGAGTGGCATGAGCTGATGGGCAGCAAGCGCGGCAGCCAAACCGAGCTCTGCCTCAGCTGGCTGCGCCGCCATCGGCCAAAGCTGCGCACCTGGGCCATCAGCGCCACCATCGGCAACCTTCAGGAGGCCGCCAAGGCGGCCCTGGGAGCCGGAGTCGATCAGCCGTTGATCGTGACCGCGGAACTGAAGCGCAACACCGACATTCGCAGCCTCCTGCCGGAGCAGATCGATGGATTCCCTTGGGGAGGACACCTGGGGCTACGGATGTACGAAGAGTTGATCGCCGCCATGGATCCCGGCGTCAGCACCCTGCTGTTCACCAACACGCGCAATCAGGCGGAGCGCTGGCATCAGTGCCTTCGCTTTGCCTGCCCTGAGATGGAGGACGCCCTGGCCCTCCACCACAGCTCCATTGATCGCAGCGAGCGAGAGGCGATTGAGGCCCGTGTCAAAAGCGGTGAGTTGCGTTGGGTGGTGTGCACCAGCTCCCTCGATCTGGGGGTGGATTTTCAGCCGGTGGAACGGGTGGTTCAGATCGGCAGTGCCAAGAACCTTGCCCGCCTCCTGCAACGGGCCGGCCGCAGCGCCCACTGCCCGGGCGGCACCTCCCAGGTGCTGTTCATGCCGACCAACGCCCTGGAACTGCTGGAAGTGAGTGCGATGCGGCGCGGCCTCGGGGAGGGCCTCGTGGAACACAGGCGGCCTCCTCGGCTTCCGCTGGATGTGCTGCTGCAACACCTGATCAGCCTTGCCTGCGGAACAGGCTTTGAGCCCGGGCAAGAGCTGACAACGGTGCGGCACTGCTGGAGCTTCCGGGAGCTCAGCGATGCGCAATGGCAGTGGTGCCTTGACTTTCTCGAACAGGGCGGACAGTGCCTGGGGGCCTATCCGCGCTACCGCAAATTGGTGCGCTGCCAGCTCGATCGCGACGACCCCGTTGCTGAGGGGGAGCCCTACCGCTACCGGGTGCTCGACAAGAGGATTGACCGGCTGCATCGCTTCAACATCGGCACCATCACGGCCGATCGCTCCGTCACGGTGCGGTTCGTGCGCGGGACGGTGCTTGGGCATGTGGAAGAGGCCTTCATCAGCCGTCTGAAGCCCGGTGATGTCTTTTTCTTTGCTGGCCGGCAGCTGGAGTTCGTGCGTTTGCGGGAGATGACGGCCCAGGTCAAGGCCAGCAGCAAGAAAAGCTCCACCGTGCCCGCCTGGGCCGGAGGGCAGATGGCCCTCTCGGATCTACTCAGCCAACACCTCCGGAGCGAGGTGGATCGATGCTCCAGGGGGATGAGCAATCCAAGCGAACTGGACACGCCAGAACTCCGTGCCCTGGGCCCCTTGCTGCAGCGCCAAGCGGATCTGTCCCAGATCCCGATGCGCCATCAGGTGCTACTGGAAGTGTGCTCCAGTCGGGAAGGCAGCCATCTGTTTGTGTATCCCTTCGAGGGGCGCTTCGTGCACGAAGGCATTGGCTTCCTTTGGGCCTGGCGATTGGCCCGTTACCGCTCCAGCACCATCACCGTCTCGGTGAATGACTACGGCTTTGAGCTGCTGGCGCCACGGAACTATCCCTTTGAGGAGCTGATCGAGCTCCATGGCGATGAGCTGCTCGATAGCGATGTCCTCGAACAAGACCTGGAGCAGGCCCTGAACTTCTCCGAGCTCTGCCGCCGCCGCTTCCGCTCCATTGCCCAGGTCAGTGGTCTGGTGAGTCAAGCGATGCCCGGCCAGAGCAAGACCGGTGGCCAACTCCAGATCAGCGCCGCCCTGTTGTTCGATGTGTTCCAGAAACATGAACCGACCCACCTCTTGCTCGAGCAAGCCCGGCGCGAAGTGCTGGAGGAGCAGCTGGAGCAGCATCGGCTGGAAGCCGCGCTTGAACGCCTTCGGGGGAGTGAATGGGTGATGGAGCGCATCCCGCGGCCTGGCCCACTGGCATTCCCTCTGCTGGTGGAGCGGCTGAACAACCGCTTCAGCAATGAGTCTCTGCTGGAGCGGGTTCAGCGGCTGATCGCCGACGCTCAGCGTGTGGAGGGTTGATGGTTCAACTGGAAGTCCCCAGGCCGGCGCAGGGTGACAAGTCTGTTCGTGGCTATTGTCTTGGTGTGAGGGGGAGACCCTTTCTTGTGTGGTTACTTGATTCGGTGGGTAGGGTCACGCCTACTGCCTCCCTCACACCCCTTGTGACAGCAGACATCAGTGGCACCGGGGCTGACTGGAGCCTGTAATCGTTCAGGCCTTTTCTTCGATCCGTTCAGCGAACGCGACGCCCTTGAAGCGAAGAAGGCTCAATAACGTCCTTCAGCCCAGTCTCCCTGTCATGCCACTGATGATGGATCTGAGACCAGGTTGGTGCGAGTTGTCATGCTGCATGGTCTAGCAGTGTGCAAGAGCACCACGATGTCTATTGCTGATGTCGTGACTAGGGTCTGATTAAATCCCTTGCTACCATGATTCTGGCATACAAAGAGTTCTGGATTAAGTCATTCGACTTTGCCGGCAGAACACGACGCATAGATTTCTGGCTGGCATTCGTAGCCAATATTCTGGCACTCATACTCGTGATCTTAATTGGCGCTCTCATTGCGCCAGTCTTCACTGGCTCATCAGGCGCAATGCCAACGGTCCTTGTCAGTCTCTACGCCATAGGCACCGTCGTACCAAACATCTCAATACAGCTGAGACGGCTGAGAGATGCAGGCTTCAGTCCATGGCTGATTCTACTCTCCTTGGCTCCATATATTGGGGGAGTCGTGCTTCTTGTTCTCTATTGTCGTGGCTCTAAGAAGGCTCCTTTGGCCTAGCTTTTACGGCAGGTCTCATTTCGGGAGCGGAACAAGGACGCCACGGCACGAGCCAATCACAGCGGATCTCGACGCTCAGCAAACATTCGCTTGAGCTGGCTTTGAACTCTATTCATCTGCGAAACCTCCTTCTCGTATTGAGCGTTGCGAGTGAAGGAATAGAACAAAACGAGCCAAGTCGCTGTGAGACCAAGTGCAATGAGTAAAACCTAGTCAGTATTTAGACTGCCTGCAAGAGACATGTTACGAGCTCCTCGCGATGATCAATCAAGAGCCATGAACTTATCAAGTGATTATTCTCGAGATTGATCTGGAATGTAGTGATCCTCTCAAGGAACCGCAGGAAGGGTGATGGGCTTGCCTTGCGGACCTACGAAAACAATGATCATAACTGCCGGATCAGGGCCGAGACTCAAACTTCGGTGCGCGGTGTTGACAACTTCTATGGCCGCCTGACCGGGCTCCAGAAGCTGCGTTGAACCTTTCTCAGTCTCAAGCAGCAACCGGCCCTGTAACAGCACCGCGGCGTGGATCACTGGATGCTTGTGGAGATTCAATGTCACACCCGGAGGCACCGACATTCTCAGCACGTTCACCTCAGGCTGGGCAGCAGACAGTGGCGGAAGGACAGCCCCATCCCAGGACCGATTGCCGCTGGCCAAGGATTGCACCGTCACCCCGGGGCCCAAAGACCCCAGATCAGTGCTGCTGGCGATTGGGCGCACCGTCGTCGAACCGCCATGGTCACCATCGGCGAGTGCCGGCGGCAGCAGAACCAAGCCCAGTGCAAGCAAGACCCCGGCTGACTTCTCCATGACGACAAACAAGACCTACGCCAATCAGCCTGCTGCCACCAGCGAATCTTCAGCTGCCTGTATCTCCCCCTTGTTACCTAGACGGCACAGGCCGTCGGTCAGATCGGTTCCGGAGATTGAGCAGCGCCGGAGCCGATCCATTGCGAGAGTGCGCCAGGACATGGACTTGGCAATGCGCCATCTGAGCTGGCACGACTTTGATCAGGCCGTGGAGGGAATTGCCAGGCGCTGCGCAGATCAATACTTCAGCGGCATCTACGGCATTCCCCGCGGCGGCCTGGTGCTGGCCGTGTGTCTCAGCCATCGCCTGCAGGTGCCGCTTCTCGATCAACCCCAGGCCCAGTGCCTGGTGATCGACGACATCTACGAGACCGGTCGCACCGTGGAGCCGTTTCGGGAGCGCAGGGATCTGACCACCTGGGTGTGGTTCAGCAAGAAACCCACCGACTGGTGGCAGGCGCTGGAGACCACCACCAGTAGCGATTGGATCGTGTTCCCCTGGGAGAACCCCTCAGCCGCGGGAGACGATGAAAAGCTCTACCGCGCCTCACGCCTCGATGGTTAAACCCACCCTCTACCTCGCCTCCCCCTATGGGTTTTCCGCCCACTGGCGAGAGCGTTTGCTGCCGGATTTCATCCATGCCCTTGAAGCCCTTGGCCTTGAGGTGTGGGAGCCCTTCAGCCGCAACGGTCAGGTGGATCTGGCCGAAGCCGGTTGGGCCTGGCGCGTCGCCCAAGCCGACCTACAGGACGTGCGCGATGCCGACGCGTTCTTCGCCGTTGTGAATGGAACACCTCCTGATGAGGGAGTCATGATCGAACTAGGGGCTGCGATCGCCCTTGGGAAGCCGGTGTTCCTGTTTCGCGACGACTTCCGGCGCTGCAGCGACTCTGAGGACTACCCCCTCAACTTGATGGTGTTCAGCGGCCTCCCCCAAGAGGGCTGGAGAGATTGGCTCTATGGAGATCTAAGCGAACTCGCGGATCCCCAAAAGGCCCTGAGGCGATGGATTGAGAACCGCTAAAGCTCGGGAGCGATGTCCTTGGCTTCCTGGGCCGCTTTCATCGCCACCTCCACTGGAACCGTGCCATCCGATCGCAGCACCTGAGGCTTCTGGGTGAGCTGCTGCACCATGTGCCTGCGTTGCTCTGAAGTCAGCCGCAAGAGATCAGCCAAAACAGCCGGATCAATGCAGCCCAATCGCTCCTTCGCCAGATCGTCCATCAACGGTTGCAACGACCGAGGCCCGACCAACGTGCCTCGGAGGGCCACCTTTTTAAGCCCAAAACCGGGCGCACCGATGCGCCGTCAGCAGCTGCTCACAGGAGCCTGATCCAAGCGAATCCGATCGATGATGGCGCGATGAACAATCACAGACCCCTCTCTTTGTTGTTCGTGGCCCTTTGCCTGGCCGTGGTTCCCCTCTCCGCAGCCCTGCTGCTTCACGGCCACGCCAACCTCGGCGCCGTTCTGCAGAACGCCTTCGGCTGAAAACGAGAACAAAACCGCAGTCTGATCTCAGCTGTCTCAGCCCTCGCTAGCAGTGCAGTAGCGGCAAGACCGGCGATGCTCTCCTACAACCTCAACGTTGATCTTCCGCACCGGAGCCTGAGCATTCCCCTTCAGGCCCACTCCGCTGCACAGGCCTGGCGCATGGGAAGGGATTGGTTCCCCGACTATCCCCTCACCCTTGTACTCCAAAGCCATCCCTGGAGCCAGCACAGCCCACCTCAAGCGCCGTAGCCCCGCGAAGACAACACCGATCAGGCGTCAGTACATTTGTACGAGCTGAGCAACTCGAGTGGAGGCTCCTCGCTTTCTGGCGGTGCGCGTCGGAGACCTGGTGGCGGTGCAACAGCGTGGCGACTGGTGGGCCGGGGAAGTGATCCACGCCGAAGGAGGCGCCCGCTGCAAGGCGAACTCCCTGTTTCAAATCGCCTGCATCGACACCGGCGTGATCCGCACGGTGAATGCCAACGCCGTGGTGGATGTGATCAAAAGCCGAAACTCAGGAGCGCTCGAGACGACGCACAATCCAGGCCATCAGGCCCAGGGAACCCGCCAAGGCAATCAACAGAGCAAGGGTCATGGCGGATGAAGGAAGCAGCGTTGATTATGTCGGCCTGCTGTTTGTCTACGGAAGCCTCAAGCGGGGAGAACGCAACCATGGCCAGTTGCGCGAGGCGCGCCTGGAGGGCAAAGGCAGCGTGAGCGGATTGAGCTTGTACGACCTGGGGCCATTTCCGATGGCGGTGGTCGATCCGAGCGGCAGCTCCGTGCTTCACGGGGAGATCTATGCGGTCACCGCGGAACAGCTCGAACACGTGGATCGGTTTGAGGGGGCGCCAAGGCTCTATGAACGCCAGCTGCACCGACTCCGTGATGGGCGAGAGGTCTGGGTCTATGTGGGCCGGGCGCGGCAGGTTCGCTTTGTGGCGACGATCCCCTCGGGCCGTTGGTTGGGCTCAGACCGCCACTAACCAACGCCCGGCCAGAGCGAGCGCCAGCGCCAGCACGGACGCTCCGAGCCAGGCGGAGCGATGGGTGGCCAGTTGACGGCGCAGCAACACCACAGATACGCCCCAACCCAGCAGCACCGCAGCGCTCTGACAGAAGGCGATCACATGCGAATCGGCGCGCCAAGCAGGAACGACGGCGGCCCAGTCGGGCTGCCAGAACGACAGGCTCACCGGCAACAACTGTCCGGCTTCTGCCATGCCGATCGGCAGATGGCGTGCCAGCAACAGAGCCCAGATCAAGGGCAGGAACCCATAGAGGGTGCGTTGCAGACGTTGCGCGGAGAACAGGACATGGCAAAGCGCGTAGGCAAGGGCCGGGATCGACAACGCCAGCGCTGCAGTCGCAAGCCGTAGAGGCAGTGGACCCTCCACCAAGGAGGAAGGCACCCAGGTCAACCAGCCGAGCAGGCGATGGGCATGGTGCAGGCAGAGGTCGCCGGCCAGCACGAGCAGCAGCAACGGTTCGCCCCTTGGAAGATCCATCTCGCGCTGAATGTCAGCGGCCGGGGGGCGCAGGGCCAGTTGCACGGAACGGTGCGGGCAGGCCTGGGCACAGGTGAGGCAGAGCACACAGTTGCGGTTGTCGCTGAGGTGGGCGGGATGGGTGCCGAGGGGACAGCCCGCCGTGGCCAGCCCCTCCCCTTCAGCAGGACCACCTTTGAAGCAGGAGTAGCTGCTGCAACTGCCACTGCAGGTGCCCACCTGGGCGCGTAGCTCCAGAACCGACAACTTGGCGAACAAGCCATTCATTCCTCCCACCGGGCAGAGATAACGGCACCAGAAGCGCTTCTCAAAGCGCAAGGAGCCCACGACCGCCCCAGCGGTGATCAGCAACAGCAAGCAGCTGCTGAGCCAAGCGGTGTTCTGCAGATCCCAAACCTCCTCCCAGAGCAGGATCAAGGCAAAACCAAACGCCAACAGAGGGGAAGCCCAGTCATCGGTTTCCCCTCGGGGCCAGCGGGCGGGCTGTAGGCCCAGGGCACGGGCCAGGCGTTGGGTGATCTCGCCCCAGACCATGAAGGGACAGAAAGAACACCACAGTCGGCCCACCAGTGGGAAGCCCAACAGGATCAACGGCCACCACCAGGCCCAGAAGAGATTGAGCGCTCCGTTGTGTTGTCGGTCCTGGGGACCCAGCCAGAGCCAGAGGTTCACCAGAACAAACAGCCAGCTCACCAAACCGAATAGGAGCGTGTTCCAGAGCCCTGGCGCCCGCATCAGCTCCCGCAGATGTGGTTTCCAACGCCAGATGTCGAAGCGAAAGCGCTGATGGCGCGGGGGTGTCCAAAACACATCCTCCGGGATCACCCCCGGCGCTGCGTGTCCCTCCTGCCGACGTATCTGCTGCAGAGCGCGATAGATCAGGGTGTCCAGCTCCCGCAGGTTGTTGGGGAAGTCGTAGGCCTGCAGGCGCTTCACCACCGCCTCGGGCACCTCGGGGGGCGGGCTCCAACCGAGCTTCCGGCTACGGAGGCGAACGCCATAGCGCATCCATTCGCCCAGGTCCTGGCGCCGAACCCGCAGGGGGGGCACCCGGATGAGCGTGCAGCAACGCTCAAAGCCAGGGCTCACGGTTTCTGAGGTGAAGAACAGACGCCCCTGAAAGCCATGGCCGCCCTGGACCAACTCCAGCAACCGGGGTTTGAGCGGCTCAGGCACCCGCTCCAGTTGGTCAATCAGCAGGGATCCATCCCCCAGCAGAGCCAGCAGCGACGTTCCGGGCGGGTCGCTGGCGGATCCGAAAAGATCGCTGCCATCGGCTTTGAGCAGGGCGCCATCAAGGCGCACCATCAAGCGCTTGCGATCCGCCGAGCCGAAGTGAATGAGAGCCGCGAGGTTGTCCTTCTCCAGGCCTGGCTCCCCGGAGATGAGAACGGCCCGTCGCGTTGGATCCTGAGCCGCCTGTCGGATGGAGTCCCGCAGCGCCCTGGCGTAACGACTACTGCCGACGACCCCTCGGCGGGCCTGTCCCACCAGAAGCGGTGCGAGTTTCAGCAACGCAGAGGGCTCAGACACCTGTGTCTCGAGGCCAATGCCTCCAGTCTGGAGGCGTTCGTGCAAAGCGGGTGGCGAGAAGCCGATACGCTCAGCCGATCCCACAGTTCAGTCATGGCCCTGACCCTTTACGGCGGCGCCCGCAGCCGGGCCTCCATGCCCCGTTGGTACATGGAGGAAAAAGGGATCCCCTACACCTGGCATCTGCTGGACATGGAAGCCGGGGAACACCGCCAGGAGCCCTTCACCCAAATCAACCCCTTCGGCAAGGTGCCGGCGCTGGTGGATGAGGATCCGTCCCTAACGGATGGTCGTCTGCAGCTGTTTGAAAGCGGAGCGATCCTGCTCTATCTCGCGGAGCGCTACGGCGGTGAATGCCAGAGCGCAGCAGAACGGGGTCTAGCGCAGCAGTGGGTGTTGTTCGCCAATGCCACCCTCGCCACGGCCCTGTTCGTACCCTCCAACCGGGAACGCGAATTCCCCCGACTGATGGAGGTGCTCGATCGCAAGCTGGGCGAGGGTCCACTGATGGGCGAGGCCTGGGGAGTGGCCGACTGCGCCGTGAATGCCTATCTCGCCTACCTGCCGATCTTCTTCCCCCAGATCGATCTGAGCCCCTATCCCCAGGTGCAGGCCACCATTAGCGCCACCCAACAACGACCGGCATACCAAAGCGTGATGGGTCAGCGGTGAAGGGCAGCGCCCTGATTCGATGGCAGGGCCATCCCCTGGAGCTGCTGCCGGAGCGCGCCGTTTGGATTCCCCAACAGCGTTTGCTCCTGCTGGCGGATCTGCACCTGGGCAAGGCGGAAACCTTCCAGGCCCATGGCATTCCCCTACCCAGCGATGGGGATCTCGGCAACCTCAATCGCCTTCTGGCCCTAGCCAATGCGCTTCAACCTGAGCAGGTGCTGGTGCTCGGTGACCTGATCCATAGCCGGGTGGGGCTGACGGCTGAACTGCGCGAGAAGCTGGCGGCTCTGCCAGACCTGCTGGGATGTCCGTTAGGGCTGATCGGCGGCAACCATGACCGCGGTAGTTGGATTGCCGGCTTGGAGGCCCGCACCTCTCTGGCCAGTGGAGTGTGGTGGCTCAGTCATGAACCCGAAGCACCCCCCGACGCTCACGGTCTCAACCTCTGTGGTCACATTCACCCGGTGGCGGTGCTTGGCAGAGGCCCTGATCGACTGCGGCTGCCCTGTTTTGCCTTGGATCAGCACCAACAGCGGCTGATGCTGCCGGCGTTTGGAGAGCTCACCGGCGGGCATCCCGTCGGGGCTGATCTGGACCGCTGGTTGATCGCCGATGGGCAAGTGCTGGCCCTGGGGCGTTCGTAGATTGCCCCTCTCCGGTAGGACGATCTGAACACAGCGACGCCGCCAACACCTGTCTCGGATCGGCCCCTCTGGAGACGCAAGCGCTGGCTAACGATCGGCGTCCCCGTGGGCCTGTTCGCCTTTCTGGTGGCCATTGCGCCGCCATTGCCCGAACGGGAACAGCGGTTTGATCAGATCAGGGGCCAAGGCGCCGATTCCCTCTTCCGCTACCGACCTGATGACGAGGTGTATGCCTTCGACGTCGATCCCCGCAAGATCCGACTGGATCTCCTGGAAGGCTGGGATCGAGAACAGGAGGCCTACAACGACTCCGGCGCTTTGGCCTACTTCTCAGGGCCGATGTACGAGCGGCACGTCAACGCCGCGGGCCAGGAGATCACGATTCCCCTTGGGGATCTGAAGCTCGGGTCTCAGGTCTGGAGAGGACGAAATCGCACCGCAGCGCGGCAGCGAGCTTTTGTGGGGATCCGCCATGACGGGCAGGTGGACTTCGGCTATGGAGAACTGACACCGGAGCGGGCCGGCACGTACGACACCTTCATCGGTGGTCTCCACAGCCTCTACAACGATCTTGAAGCTCCTCCTGCCGAGTATCGCGGCGCCTACAGCGTGTCCATGGGTCAGCAGATCCGGTACTTCCTGCCCCGGATCCGGATGGTGCTGGGGCTCAGGCGCGATGGTCGACTGGAGGTGCTGATGAGCCGCGATGGGCTCACCCTGGAGCAAACCCGCAGCCTGGCTCGACAGCGAGGGTTGAAGGCCGCCTACCTGCCGGATCACGCCTCCAAGAGTCGCTTCATCATTCCCGGTGTCAAAGGCTTCAGCGAGGCCGATGCCAACTGGATCAGCGGCGGAGCTACCAGCTTTGTGCATGTGCCCTACATGCTGCGGCTGAGCGAGAGGCCCCAGCCGCTGCGCGGCGATCTGCTGGCCAGCCTGGTGCCACGGGCCGGACGACGCCAGTGCAGCAACCCTCTGCAATGCGGGCAAACCTTCGGCACCCAACTGGTGGATCGGGCCCTGGCGGGTCTGAACCGATTGATGGAGCAGGGGGTCGAACCCATCGCCCGGTTGATCTGGTCGCCGAAACCCAGCGGCACCGGGCCTGCCACCACCAAGGGACAGCCGCTGCGGGAACCACCGATCACCGCTGACCCCCTCGCCCTGAGGGAACTGCAGGAGAAGGATGCTGCCAGTCCCAGCGACGAACTGATGCCCCTGGCACCGGATCTGCCGCCACCATTGGTGTTAGAGGAGGGTCAGGAGCTGCCGAGCGATCCCGAAGTGGACATCGCGGCGCCTGGCCTGGGCAGCGGAATCAACGATGCCAACGGCTCTGGGGTGCCACTGCCGCCCCCCCTGCCACCAGTGAACCAACCAATCAGGCAACAGCCGATGCCACCACCGCCGGTGCTTGCACCGCCACCGCCCTAGGCAGAGGCCAGGGCGCGCACCACATCACCGCGGGTGAGAACCCCCAACGGGCGCTTGCCTTCATCCAGCACGAAGAGACGCTGGGTGTTGCTTTCATGCAGCAACTTCGCCGCCGCCGGCAGGAGGGTGTCGGCACTGCAGGTGTGCGGACCCTTGCTCATCACCTCTCCCACCGTGTTGCCCAGCACCTGGTGCACCTGCTTATCCCACTGCAGAGGATTGCGCAGATAGATCACCGCATCGAGCAGCATCACGTAAGGGCCGGCATCGAAGCCGCTCTCGCGCACCATCAGATCCTGTTCGGTGAGTTCACCCACCAACGCTCCCGTCTCATCGAGAACGGGCAGGCCGCTGATGTGGTGGTCGCTCATGAGCTGAACCGCCTTCTGCAGTGGCGTGTCGACGCGGACACTGCGCACCGGAGTACTCATCACCTCGGAGACGCGGCGTTCAACGACCATGGCTGCCCAATCAATGTCGCCATTGTGGCCGCTCGACCAGGCGGAAGAATGAACTGCAACGCTTGATGGGAAAGCCATGCCCAACCGCCGCATCCAGCGCCGCCTCGCCGATGGCCTCACGGTGGGGCGTGCCCTGCTTGGCCTGCCACTGATCGTGGCACTCGGATGCGGTGAGATGGGCACCGCCTGGTGGCTGTTACTCGTGGGCGGCCTGAGTGACGCGGCCGATGGCTGGCTGGCTCGCCGGGCCGGGGGTGGCTCGATCTGGGGTGCCCGGCTTGATCCGCTCACCGACAAGATCCTGATCCTGGCGCCCCTGCTCTGGCTGGGGGCAGAGGGGATCCTGCCCCTTTGGGCCATCTGGTTGCTGCTGGCCCGGGAGCTGCTGATCTCCGGCTGGCGCGCCGGCCAGGGCAGCGGAGGGCCTGCCTCCTGGGGAGGCAAGGCCAAAACAATCCTTCAATTCGCCTCCCTGCTGCTGCTGCTTTGGCCATGGATCGGCCAGAGCCACCTGCAAACCCTGGGGTTCTGGCTGTTCTGGCCGTCGTTGCTGCTGGCCTTGAGTTCAGCCTGGGGCTACGTCAAAGCGCCAGCAGCTGATCGTCAGAGCTGAAATCAGGGCTTGTGGGCATCCGCTTGGCGTAGTCGTTGCTGTAGCTATCGGCGAGGGCCTGCTCGACGTCGTAGGCCGGTATCCAGGCCAGTTCCCGCTGAACCCGATGGATATCAGTCAGGAAGTGGGCCATGCGCAGGGGGAACGCCTTGCGAGCCTTCTTATCGAGACCGGAGGGATCAAAGCTGCGAATCTCAACAGCAGCTGGATCTTTGCCACAGGCACGGGCCGCGGCGGCCACGAGGCCGCGGAAACTGATGCCCTGGGCGCTGCTGCAGTTGTAGACGCGGTTGGCCGCGGCATCCACACCGATGCTCAGAGCCATCGCTGTAGCCAGATCGTTCACATGACCGAGCTGGGTGATGGTGCTGCCATCTCCGGGCAGGGGCACGGGCCGTCCATGCACGATCCGATCAAAAAACCAGCTCTCCACTGGGTTGTAGTTGCCGGCCCCCACGATGTAAGTGGGGCGAAAACTGGTGAAGGGAATCTTCTCCGCCTGGAGCCAGGCCTCGGTGTCGAGCTTGCCGCTGTGACGACTCTGGGGATCGGTGGGGGAGTCTTCCGTGAGGGGCCACAGTTCACTGTCGGCGTAGACCCCGGCCGAGCTCACATACACAAAGCGGTGGCTCGGAGCCCCAGTGATCGCAACCACCGAGCGACTGTCGTCGACGGTGCGGCCGGAACTGTCGACAATCACATCGAATCGACGACCCGACAGAGCCGACAGACCTTCAGCGCTGGTGCGATCTCCGCAGAGGTGCTCAACCCCATCGGGCACCGCATTGCGGCCACGGGTGAACAGGGTGAGGCTGTGGCCAGCGTTCAGCAGTTGCTGCACCAGGGGGCGACCCACAAAGCGGGTTCCGCCCATCACCAGAATGTCCACACCAGCCACTGCAAGGTGCAGCCATTCAAAGCGGTGGCGGCAGGGGCTGAAGCAACTCCAGACTGTCGGCAGTCAGCCACAGGTCGATGGGGAGATTCACCGAAGCACTGCGTTCACTGAACAACCTCAAGCTGCTGGCAGCGATCGGCCGCAGCGGGGGAGAGCTCAGCACGGTGGCCGACCTGGTGGACAACTTCCTGGGAAGTCCACAGATGGCCGATTGCGTGCGCCGGTTTCGCGCGGTGCCAGGCGGCAACACCCTGATGGATGGGCGTTACCCACCGCTGCAGCCCGACATTGCGTCGCTGCTGACGCTGCCCGAGGGCACCCTGGGCCGTCGCTACGCCAGCTTGATCAAACAGCTGGGCTACGACCCTGAGTTCTTCCGGCCGAGGCCCATCGAGAGCGAAGCGCACTGGCTGACCCAGCGGATCGCCACCACCCACGACATTCACCACGTGGTGAGCGGCTTTGGCACCGAACCCGAGGGTGAAAGCGGTGTCCTGGCGATCACGGCAGGACAGATCGGCTTTCCCGCCTACGTGCTGCTGACCGGAGCGAGCCAGCTGGCCAACTTCCGCTTCAGGCTGGAGCAATTCGAACCGGTGAGCCGGGCCATGGCTCACGGTTTCGCCATCGCCCGTCAGAGCCAATGCCTGGCTGCCGTGCGCTGGGAGGAGGGTTGGGACAAACCCATCCAGCAGTGGCGCCAAGAGTTGGGTCTCAGCGACCCTGCCGACCGCGAGCCCTACGGTTTGGACCAGCAGCTGCAAGCTGGATGAAGCTGCCCCAGCAATGGACCGCCCAATCCGCGGCTCTGGCTCTGAGCCGGGGATACCGGCACTTCAGGGTCGTGGGAGAACAAGGCAAAGGCCCCAGCCGCGCGCTGGAGATCGAGGCCATACTCAACCGTGCCGTGCGTCTTGTGGTGCCACTCCAGCACCTGCGGGACCGCGGCCTCTGGCAGCCTGGCTGGCAGTCGTTGAGCACTCCGGCCGTCATGCAGATCATCCCCGCCATCGACCTGCTGGATGGCCACTGCGTTCGGCTCCACCAAGGCGACTACGGCCAGGTCACCCGATTTAGTGATGACCCAGTGGCCCAGGCCCTCGACTGGCAGAGGCAGGGAGCCCAGCGCTTGCATCTAGTGGATCTCGACGGTGCCAAAACCGGGCAACCGGTCAACGATCAAGTCGTGAAGGCCATCACAGCGGCCCTCTCCATCCCCGTGCAGCTGGGGGGCGGTGTGCGTAGTGCAGAGCGCGCTGAAGAGCTGCTGCGCTGCGGTCTTGACCGGGTGATCCTCGGAACGGTGGCGATCGAACAGCCGACGTTGGTCAGCGAGCTGGCGGCCCGCTACCCCGGAAAAGTCGTTGTGGGTATAGATGCCAAAGACGGCATGGTGGCCACACGGGGCTGGATCGAAACCAGCACGGTGAAGGCCACCGAGCTGGCCAAGCGCTTTGAAGGAACTGGAGTGGCGGCCATCATCAGCACCGACATCGCCACCGATGGCACGCTCGCAGGCCCGAATCTCGAGGCACTGCGGGCCATGGCAGAGGCCAGCAGCATCCCGGTGATCGCCTCCGGCGGCATCGGCACCCTTGAAGACATCCTGTCGCTGCTGGCGATCGCCCCCCTCGGGGTAACCGGCGTGATCGTGGGCCGTGCGCTCTACGACGGCACTGTGGATTTGGCGGAGGCGCTGCAGGCGATCGGGCCGGAACGCTTACAAGACGCACTCACTTCGCCTACGGGTTCTATAACGGTTTAAGAGACCACTCGCGGCTGTGGCTGTGCCGGCAGCACCACACACCACCACCCCAGCGTCAGGGCGCGGCGTTGAAGGCGCCTATCTGCGCTGCAAAGACCTGGGCATGCGCCTCTCCAGGCAGCGACGCATGGTGCTGGAGCTGCTCTGGGATGAGAAAGATCACCTCAGCGCCCGCGACATTTTCGAAAGACTGAACGCCAAAGGTCGCAACATCGGCCACACCTCGGTTTATCAAAACCTCGAGGCCTTGCAGAGCGCCGGAGTGATCGAGTGCCTCGATCGAGCGAACGGTCGCCTCTACGGCTATCGGAGCGATCCCCATAGTCATCTCACCTGCCTGGATTCCGGATCGATCCAGGACTTGGATGTGGAACTACCCGAAGCTCTGCTGAATCAGATCGAAGCGCAGACCGGGTTTCGCATCGAGAGCTACACCCTGAGCCTGAGCGGGCGGCGCCACTGACATCGGTGCAACTGGAGAAGAGCTGACATCCCCGGTAACTTGTGCGCCAAGAAGGCTCCAACCGCGCACCGTGCCCGAAGCGAAGGCCGAACCCCAACTCTTGCTTCTGGCTGAGCCCCTGCTGCGGGAGGGACTAACACGGCTGCTGGAGAAGAACTACAGGCTCGCGACCAGTCCAGCTGAGATCTCTGGCTCCATCCAGCTGGTGATCTGGAGCGTGGGCTCCGGCATGCCCCTGGGGAGCGTTGAGCGGGAATTGCAGAACCTCAGGGAACGCTGGCAGCCCGCACCGGTGCTGGTGCTGGTCTCCGGTGAGGCTCCCTACAGCAGTGAATGGCTGCTGCAGCTCCCCTCGGAGGGTCTGCTGCAGCAGGCCGAACCCGATGAGATTCGCCAGGCGGTCAGCACCCTGCTCGAGGGTGGACGGATGGTTGAGCTTCGCCCCCTCCAGGGAAGACTCGGAAGCGATCAGCCTGAGCCGCTTGGCCTGGGGCATTGGCTGCTCCGCAGCGGACTGGCTCAGATCGAGGCAGAGGCCCATCGCTGCCGCCGCTGGCTGGATCTCAAACCGGGCGTCATCAGCAGCCTGTTCCTGGCTGGACGGCTACGGGAATTGGCGATGGCCCGCCGGCTACTGCTGTGGCTGTGGGGCCCGATCAGCATGGCCTTCCCCCAGGAGGCCCCGCGCGCCACTCCCGGCCCAGCGCCGCTGGGGATCACCCTGCGGGAACGCACGGCCATCGGCGTCTGGGATGCCATCCAGCAGCGCCTGATCGGTGCCGCCTCGAGCGATCTGAGCAACCAAAGCGGCCAGCTGATGGCCCTCGAGGGTCTCAGCGGAGAGCACCGTCGCGATCTACTCCTGGCACTGCTCAGTCAATTCGATCTGCTGATCACCCGTCTGCGTCAGGAGCAACTGCGCGGAGAGGCCCTGGAGCAGCGCTGGCTTGAACAGCAACCGGAACTGCGTCGCCTTTCCCTGCGGGCGATGGCTGGCGAATATGTGCAACTGCCCCAGCAGGGTGGCCTGCTGCCTGTGGCAGAAAGCCTGAGCAGCGCCTGCGATCTGACCGCACTGGATCCGGATCTACCAGCGGCCCTGCCGATGCTGTCGGCCCTGATCCAGGCTCAGCCGCTTCTGGTGGAAGGCCGACTGTTGGCCCCGGATGAACCACGGGCTCTCCTGCAGCTGGAAGCCCTGATCAGCAACTGGCTGATTCGCACCGCTGAATTGATCAGCGCAGAAATTCTGGCCAGCTGCAGCAGCTGGCCAGACCTGCGCCGCTACCTCCTGCGCAGCGATCTGCTCGCCACGAGAAATCTGGAGCGCCTGCGCAATCAGCTCAACTCCCAGCAACGCTGGGGAAGCTTGTTCGAGCGACCGGTTCAGCTCTATGAGAGCCGGCGTTTGCTCTATGGCGTGCGCGATGGAGCAATCGTGCCGCTGGAGCAAACCGAACCAAGAGACGCGGAATTGCGCCAGCTCAGCTGGGGCCAACAGGCGATCACCCTCGTGCTGGAAGCGCGAGACGCCCTCGCCCCCCAGGTGCAAAGCCTGTTCAAACGCCTGGGTGATCTGCTCGTGGTGGTTCTCACCCAGGTGATCGGTCGCGCCATCGGCCTGGTGGGCCGAGGCATCCTGCAAGGCATGGGCCGCACTGTCAGCCGGGGCTGAAGGTCACAATGGGCAAAGCTCCGCCCTGATTGATGCTCCGCACCTTGGCCCGGCTGATCCAGCCCCTGGCAGCCCTTGGCCTGGTCCTGCTTCTGACCATCGGCTTGCTTCCCGCAAGCGCTCAGGCCGCGAGGGACACCAACAGCTACGACGGCAACATCTACGCCCTCTATGCCGGCAACGGCTCCCTGGTGCCGCCCCGCAGCACCCTGGCCCAAGCCATGGCCGACCACCGGCCGATCGTGCTCGGCTTCTTCCTCGACGACAGCGCCGCCAGCAAGCAGTACGCCGTGGTCTTCAATGAGCTGCAGCGCCTCTGGGGCCGCAGCGCCGAGCTGATCCTGCTGCCCACCGACCCCCTGCAGGATCGCAAGGGCCAAGGGCCGGCGGATCCAGCCAGCTACTGGAAGGGTGTGATCCCGCAGGTGGTGGTGTTCAACCAGGAGGGCAAAGCCGTGCTCGATCAAAGCGGCCCGGTGAGCATCGACGCCATCAACACCGCACTCACCGAGGTCACGGGGCTGAAACCGCAAGGTGATGTGACTTTGAGCCTCAACCTCGAAGTCAACGAGCTCAATAGCGAAATCGTGCCCTCCCGCTGAGGCGTGACCATGAGCAGCAGGACCGAAACCGACAGCATGGGCGCCATTGCGGTGCCCGCAGAGCACTACTGGGGAGCTCAGACCCAGCGCTCAATCACCAACTTTCCCTTCGGTCAGCACATGCCGCTGGCGATCGTGCATGCCTTTGGTCAACTGAAGGCGGCCTGCGCGGAGGCCAACCGCGACCTCGGCAAGCTCGATGAGGCGCTCTGCGCTGCGATTGTCTCGGCGGCGGAAGAGGTGGCCAGTGGTGCACTGGATGCGGAGTTCCCCCTGAAGGTCTGGCAGACCGGCTCGGGCACCCAGAGCAACATGAACGCCAACGAGGTGATCGCCAACCGGGCGATCGAAGCCCTGGGGGGAGAGCTCGGCAGCAAGAGCCCTGTTCACCCCAACGACCATGTGAACCTCAGCCAGTCGAGCAACGACACCTTCCCCGCCGCAATGCACATCGCGGTTGTGCTGGAGCTGGAACAACAGCTGCTACCAGCCGTTGAGCACCTGGCGGCAGCACTCCAGGCCAAGGCCACCAGCTATGCGGGCCTGGTGAAGATCGGCCGAACCCACCTCCAGGATGCGGTGCCCTTGAGCCTGGGCCAGGAATTCAGCGGCTACGTGACCCAACTGCAGCTGGCGATCGAGGCGATCCGCTTGAGCCTGCCGCGGGTGCGCGAGCTGGCCATTGGCGGCACCGCCGTGGGCACCGGTCTCAATGCCCCGAAGGGCTTTGGCGACGCTGTCGCCGCCCGACTGAGCGAGCGGCTCGGCACCGCCTTCAGCAGTGCCCCCAACAAATTCCAGGCCCTCGCGGGCCATGAGGCGCTGGCCTCCGCCCATGGCGCCCTCACGGTTCTGGCGGGATCGTTAATGAAAATCGCCAATGACATCCGCTGGCTCGGCAGTGGCCCCCGCTGCGGCCTCGGGGAACTGGTGCTGCCGGAGAACGAGCCGGGCTCCTCGATCATGCCGGGCAAGGTGAACCCCACCCAGTGCGAAAGCCTGACGATGGTGGCGGCCCAGGTGATGGGCAATAACACCGCGGTTCAGATCGGCGCCAGCCAGGGCAACTTCGAACTCAACGTGTTCAAGCCCTTGATCGCCCACAACGTGCTCGAAAGCATCGGGTTGCTGGCGGGAGCCTGCAGCAGCTTCCGGGAGCACTGCATCGAGGGTCTCAAGGCCAACGAGACACGGATCGAGCGGCTGCTCAACCAGAGCCTGATGCTGGTCACCGCCCTCACCCCGGCCATCGGCTACGACCGCGCCAGCGGCATCGCCAAGCATGCCCACAAACATGGCTTGAGCCTGAAGGAAGCCGCCCTGGTACTCGGCGAAATCAGCGCTGAGGACTTCGACCAGTGGGTTCGCCCCGAGGCGATGGTCTAAAGCAGGTTCGCCGCCAGCTCCGCCAGTTCACTGCGCTCACCCCGAATCAAGGTGATGTGGCCTGCCAGCCGCTGGCCCTTGAACCGCTCCACCAGCCAGGTGAGGCCGTTGCTCTCCGCATCCACATAGGGATTGTCGATCTGATAAGGGTCGCCGGTGAACACGATCTTGGTGCCCTCCCCGACCCGGGTCACGATCGTTTTCACCTCATGGGGAGTGAGGTTCTGGGCCTCATCCACCACCATGAACTGCCGAGGTATGGAGCGGCCGCGGATGTAGCTGATGGCCTCTACCTCCAGCAGACCCATGCCTTTCAGATCGGTCCAATTGCTGCGGGTGGGTCGATGGGCACCAGCCCGGTTGGCAGGCCCTGATGCTCCACGCGGAGCCGATCGACCCTCATCTTCAGCGCTGCCTCCAAGCAGAAAGTCGAGGTTGTCGATGATCGGCTGCATCCAGGGCCCCATCTTTTCCTCCAGGCTCCCGGGCAAGAAGCCGATCTCCTTACCCAGGGAGATCACCGGCCGGGTGACCAGCAGGCGCTCATAGAGCTGTTCGTCCGCCACCTGATGCAAACCGGCCGCCAGGGCCAGCAAGGTTTTGCCCGTGCCCGCCTTACCCACCAGGGTGAGCAACTGCACCGAGGGATCCAGCAGCAGATCAAGGGCAAAGGTCTGCTCGCGGTTGCGGGCTGACACCTTGCCGAGCCGTGCTCGGGTGGCCTTCTGCAACGGCACCAGACACTGACGCTGCCCATCGAAACGCGCCAGCAGGGTGTGGTTGGGCTGGGCCTGATCCACCAGCGTTACCCCCTCATTGGCCTGGAGAGGAGCTCCCTCGGCAGCAGGCAAGGCAGAAAGCGACAAAACGCCTTCAGCATTGAGGGTTTCCATCGCCGTGGCACTGGCTGCCAGCTCGCAAACCCCGGGATAGAGGTCTGCTATGTCGACCTTGTCAGTGGTGTAGTCCTGGGCAATCAGGCCCACCGCATCGGCTTTGATGCGCAGGTTCGTGTCCTTGGTGACCAGCACCACGGGAGGTTGATCCGCGATCAGACCGGAACGGAGCTGCTCGAGAGCAACCGCAAGGATGTTGTTGTCGCCGTTACCGGCTTTGAGCTCAGGGGGCAGTTGGGCGAGGGTTTCACTGCGGCAGAACACCACCTGGAGAGTGCCGCCACTGGTGTCGTCGATCGGCACACCATCCGCCAGATTTCCCTTCTCCCGGAGGGCATCAAGCAGACGGGAGATCTGGCGGGCATTGCGCCCCTTTTCGGAGGGATCCCGCTTGAAGCGATCGATCTCCTCGACCACCTCAATCGGGATGACCACCGCGTTGTCTTCAAAACGGGTTAGGGCCTGGGGGTCGTGCAGCAACACATTCGTATCGAGGACGAAGGTCTTGCGCATCAGGGCACCCCACTGAAGTTGCGGAAACGCTAAGCGGCTTTTCCAGCTGCACGACCTACGCTCCCGCAGAACGCAAAGCACCACCCTTGGCAGCCCTGTTCGCCATTGTTCTGATCGCAGCCCTGATCTTTGGGCTGGCCCTGTTGTGGCTGGAGGCTCGCCATCGCCTACGCCCGGCCTCGCCGCTGCGGCTGACCAGTGGCGACTGGAAAGTGCAACGCCAGGCCGACGACGAGGTGGTGGTGAGGGGGCGCCTGAGCATCACCAACCCCCATCGCCGCATGGAGGTGTTCGTTCCTGAGATCAAGCTGGAGCCGACCCTGCTCGGACGCGGCGACCTCAGGGACCTCGAGATCCGCTCGAGCCTCACGCCCCAGCATCCCGACGAAGAAGCCAGGGCGGATGGCTACTGGTTCGCCTACATCGTCAAAGGGCGCAAGACCACCCACGCTGAGGTGGAGATTCGAATCAGTGCGCCCGAGGGAGCAGACCTGAGAAACCTGCTGGACACGCTTTGGCTCGAGATTCTCTGGATCAACTACGGACCCTTCGGCAGGCTGCAGCAGCGCGATGGTGTGCTTGTTCCCCTGCGCCGCCCAGCAGCAGCGACCGCCGCAACGGCCCGTTGGCGAGAGGGTGATCGCTGCCGCGTGTTGCCGATCCGCACCCATCTGCTCGGAACCCTCGACGACCCGGCGGAGGTGCTGCGTCACTACGCCGGCGCGGTGCTCCAGCCGGGTGATGTGCTGACCATCGGCGAAACCCCTTTAGCGGTGATGCAAGGCCGCTACAACCACCCAGCCAATCTGGAACCCTCGAGCCTGGCTCGCCTGCTCTGCCGGGTGTTCCATCCCACCAGCTCCCTCGCCACGGCCTGCGGCCTGCAGACCCTGATCGACAACGTCGGCCCCGCACGGGTGCTCTGCGCCTGGCTGCTGGGCACGGCCCTGAAACTGGTGGGCTCGAAAGGATGGTTCTATCGACTCGCGGGAGAACAGGCCCGCCTGATCGATGATGTGACGGGCACCACGCCCCCCTACGACCAAACAATCGTTCTCGGTCCGAAGGACAGTGCCGCGGTCTGCCGAGAACTGGCCTCTGAACTGGGCGTGGCCGTAGCGGTGGTTGATGTCAACGATTTGGGTCGCGTCAAAGTGCTGGCCTCCAGCCCCGGCTGCGACGAAGCCCTGCTGGAGCGTGCGCTGAAACCCAATCCCGCCGGCAATGCCAATGAGCGCACGCCTCTCGTGCTGGTTCGCCCCTGAGGCCAAACGCCCATAACATTGAAGAAGGCCCATTCAGGCCATCGCCGTGCCACCAGCCCACAGCCTCCAGGTGCTGCCTTTGCGGGGTTGGCAGCTGCCCCTGTTGCAGGAAACCTGCTTTCAGGATTTGCTGCCGCTGCTGCAACGCTCCCTGTTGCTGCAGGCCCCTGAGCGTCTGCTGCACAGCCTGGCCCCCCGCCCTCCCCTGGCACCGGATGCCCTGGTGGCCTTCCGCGATCCCCAAACACCCCTGGGGCTTCTGCTCTGTCAGCGCCTCAATCGCAGCGGCAGTTGCTGGCAATTGGAGGCGTTACGTAGCAGTGAAGCCTGCCTCGCGTCCGGGGAAACCGGTCGAATGGCCGTTGAAGCGGCCCTGGTGCGCACGGCAATCGAACGCAGCCGCAGCGCAGCCAGTTGGATCGCCACCAGTCCCAGCACTGACAGTGACCGTCTCTCCCTGCTGCGGCAACAGGGCTTTCAGCAACTACGCCACGAAACCCTCTGGCGTTGGGAGCCCCCCAGCGAACCTCTGCAGAGGAGCCTGCCGAAGGATCTGCAGCTGCGTCCGTTGAACCGCCGCACCGCCTTGGCGATGTGGCAGCTGGAGCAGGCCGCCCTGCCGGCCCAGCTGCGGCAGCTCTTGGATCGTCGGGTCGACGATCTGCTGGATCAGAGCGAGCAGCCCAGCCTGATGCTGTTTGACAGCACGCGCCAGCAGGCCGTTGCAGGTGCACGCCGCCTTCGCAGCGCCCGCCGCGAGCTGCCCGAGATCGAGCTGACCCTGCACCCGGGCTGGCAACACCTGCTGGGGGATCCCCTGCAACTGTTGCTGGAGTGCAGCGCCGCAGGGGCACCCCAACTGCTGGTCCGCAGCGACCTGTTGGATGGCGAGCGCTGCCATTGGTTGCAAAGCCTCGGCATGGCTCCCGAGGGCGAGGAGGTGGTGATGGCCCGCAGCGTGTGGAGGCGCCACGCCACCCAGCCCAGCCATGCGGTAGCCCGGCGTCTTGAAGCCGTGCTCGGTCAGTTGCAGCCAGGCCAGAGACCAATCCCAACGCCCCTGGGGCGCTGAAGTGCCCGCCCCCAACCCCCGCTCGGCCCTGGCCCTGGATGTGGGGCGTCGACGCATTGGCCTTGCGGGCTGCGATGCCCTTGGGCTCACCGTGAGCCCCCTACCGGCCCTGGGGCGGGGGAAGTTCCCTGCGGACCTGGTCCATCTCAGTGCCCTGGTGCAGAAGCGGCGGGTGACGGCCCTGGTGGTTGGCCTGCCCCTCGACGCCAACCAACGCCCCACGGAGCAGGCTGAGCATTGCCGCCGCTACGGAGAGCGCCTAGCCCGCAGCCTGAATCTGCCTTTGGCCTTCGTGAACGAATACGCCAGCAGCTGGGATGCCGGAGAACGCTTTCGCCTCCACGGGGATCGCAGTGGTGCACTCGATAGCGCCGCCGCCTCCCTGCTGCTTGAGCAGTGGTTGCGGGAAGGCCCCGAACCTTCAGCAGTGTCGAAGGCGACCCCAGATCCTGGACCCGAGCCTGGTGCCCAGGCATCCTGAGAACAGTGCAACCCCGGATCATGAGCAGCGACGGACCCAGCAGCAACGGATCCGGTGATGTCCCCACCGTGTTGGTGCGCGACCAGACGGGTCGGCAACTGCTCTGCTTTCTCGAGCAACTCATCCCTCTCGACGGTCACGACTACGCCCTGCTCACTCCCGTCGATACCCCGGTGTGCCTCGTGCGCATCGCTGATGACGACGGCGAAGACGAGGTGGTGGAAGAGCTCGATGGTGCGGAGCCGATCCTCTCGGTGGCGGATGTGGTGCTCCAGGAGCACGACCTCACCCTGGTGCGCTCGGCCGTGACTCTCACCGTGAGTGGTGATCTGGAGGAACCGGAGCTCGAGGACGAGGAGGAGCTCGACGAAGACGATGAGGACGACGACACCGACCTCTACGAGATGCTGATCCAGTTCCGGGCTGAAGGCCAGGAATATGGACTGTTCATTCCCCTCGATCCGTTCTTCGTGGTGGCCCGAATGGAGAACGGAGAGGGAGTGCTGGTGGAAGGCGAAGAGTTCGAGCGGGTGCAGCCCCGGATCGAAGCGGAGCTGGATGACCGCGAGCTGGGTGACGACTGACCCGCGGTGAAACGCCTCTCGATTTCCCAGCTGCTTCAGCCGGACATGGTGGCGCCAGGCACCCTCGCGGACCTGCCCCTCCATGGCCTGCTGGCCCATGGCATCCGCGCTTTGGTGCTGGATGTCGACCGCACCCTGCTGCCCCATCGCGGCACAACCCTGCCGCAACCCATGCAGGCCTGGCTGGAGAGAGCGCAGCAGACTCTGCCGCTTCACCTCTTCAGCAACAACCCCTCCCGCAGCCGCATCGGCGCCGTGGCAGCGCAGCTGGGGGTGAACTACACCACCAGTGCCGGCAAACCACGGCGGGGGCCGTTGCGGCGGGTGCTGAGCGAGCTGGACCTGCCTTCAGCTCAGGTGGCCATCGTGGGGGATCGAGTTTTCACCGACGTGCTCGCCGGAAATCGCCTTGGGCTTTTCACGGTGCTGGTGAAACCGGTGAATCCCGACGGTCTGCCCTGCCGGTTCGACCATTGGCAGAAATTCGAGGTGAAATTGGCACGTCTCGCTGGAGCTGATCTGCCCTGAGATGAGCAACCGCCGTGTGATCAAGGTGGGAACCAGCGTGCTGCGGGGCTCCGGCGGTCGCAGCACCGACCAGGTCATTGCCGATCTGGCCGCCAGCCTGAGTGGCTTGTGGCAACGGCAGGAACCCGTGGTGCTGGTCACCAGTGGAGCGGTTGGTCTGGGCTGCCATGCCCTGGGCCGCAGTCAGCGCCCAACGGAGCTGGAGGCCCTGCAGGCCGCTGCAGCTGTTGGTCAAGGGCGGCTGATGACCCTCTATGACCAGGCCTTTGCCACCCATGGCCGTTGCGTGGCTCAGGTGCTCCTGACCCGCGGTGACCTGACCTCGCGGCGCCGCTATCAGAACGCCTGCCGCACCCTCGAGCAGTTGCTGGCCTGGGGGGTGACGCCAGTCATCAACGAAAACGACACCCTCGCCACAGACGAGCTCCGCTTCGGCGACAACGACACCCTCTCGGCCCTGGTGTCTGTGGCCGTTCAAGCCGATGAGCTGGTGCTGCTCACCGATATCGACAGCCTCTATTCCGGGGATCCCCGCAGCGACGCCGAGGCAAAGCCCATCCCTGAGGTGCGCACGATGGCCGAACTGGAGGCCCTCGCCGGAGTGGCCAAAGGGGGCGGACGTTGGGGCACTGGAGGCATGACCACGAAACTCTCCGCAGCACGCATCGCCACTGCCAGTGGAATTCAGGTGCGTCTGGCCGACGGCCGTGATCCCGCTGTGCTGGAGGCCCTGCTCTCCGGAGCCCCGGTGGGCACCCTCTTCCGGCCCAGCAGCAGTCCCTTGAGCAGCCGCAAGGGCTGGTTGGCCCACGCCCTGCTGCCCAAGGGCAGCATCACCGTGGATGCCGGAGCCGCCCAGGCGCTGCTGGAGCAGGGCGCATCGCTGCTGGCCGCGGGGGTGCAAGCGGTGGAAGGCAGTTTCGGGCGCCGCGAGGCCGTTCGAGTGGTGGGCCCCCAGGGGCAGGAGCTGGCACGGGGGCTCAGTGCGATGGCCAGCGATGAACTGCTGGAGCGCAAGGGGCATCGCGGCCTGGTGATCCATCGCGACCACCTGGTGCTGCTGTCCAGCCCCTAGAGAATCGGCCTACGATCCGGCCGATCGCCCCTAGTTTCCGATGCGCTTCAGCCAACTGCTCAGCCAACTGAGCGAGGTGAAGGCGGCAGGCGGTCTCGAAGCCATCAGCCATCACCTGGCCAACGATCCGGAGCTGCAAGGTGCAGCCGCCCTCGATCAGGCGCAAGCGGGGCAGGTGAGTTTTCTGGAACCAGGCAACGCCCTGGCGGCTGCCCTCTCCGCCAGCGCCGCCAGCGTGGTGTTGCTCCCTGCCAAGGGAGATGAAGCGGAAGCGATCCAACGCCAGGCCAGCGAACGCGGCGTGGCCTGGATTGCCCTCAAGGATCCCCGCCTGGCCTTCGCCGAAACCCTCGACGCGCTGTATCCACGTCAGCCCAAACCGCCTGGAATTCACCCCTCGGCCGTGATCGCTCCTGAGGCGGTGGTGGGCATGGGCAGCCATGTCGGAGCCCATGTGGTGATCGGCGCCGAGGTGCAGATCGGGGCCAGCTGCACCATTCACCCGAACGTTGTGATCTACGACGACGTGCAGATCGGAGACGGATGCGAGCTCCATGCCGGAGCGGTGCTGCATCCGGGCTCACGGCTGGGGCGCGGCTGCGTGGTGCACTCCAATGCCGTGGTGGGCAGCGAGGGGTTCGGCTTTGTTCCCACCGCACAGGGCTGGCGCAAGATGCCCCAGACAGGTCTGGTGGTGCTGGAAGACGGCGTGGAGGTGGGCTGCAGCAGCACCATCGATCGCCCCTCGGTCGGGGAAACCCGGATCGGCGCCGGCACCAAGATCGACAATCTGGTCCACATCGGCCATGGCGTGACAACTGGCCAGGGCTGCGCCCTGGCGGCCCAGGTGGGCATTGCCGGCGGCGCCCGCCTCGGGAACGGCGTGATCCTGGCGGGCCAGGTGGGCCTGGCCAACAAGGCGGTGATGGGCGATCGCTCGATTGCCTCCTCGAAATCAGGCATCCACGGGGAAGTGGCCGCCGGCGAAGTGGTGAGCGGCTACCCCGCCATCCCCAACCGCCTCTGGCTGCGCTGCTCCGCGGCTTTCAACAAATTGCCGGAACTGACCAAGGCGATCCGCAGCCTCGAGAAGAGCCGCACCATCTGAGCCGCTCACGCATCAGCGCGTAGCCTCGCGCCCAGCACCCGCTCGGCCATGACCTCCAGCTACCGGATCACCCTGCTCCCCGGCGACGGCATCGGCCCGGAGATCACAGCGGTGGCCCGCCAGCTGCTGGATGCCGTGAGCCGCAAGCACGGATTCGAGCTGATCTACAACGAGCAACCGATGGGCGGTGCCGCCATCGATGCCACCGGCGAGCCCCTGCCCGCCAGCACCCTGGAGGCCTGCAAGGCCGCCGATGCCGTGTTGCTCGCCGCGATCGGCTCCCCGCAATACGACACCCTTCCCCGCGAACAACGTCCGGAAACCGGTCTGCTGGGACTGCGCGCGGGCATGGGCCTGTTCGCCAACCTGCGGCCGGTGAAGATCATTCCCGCCCTGATCGATGCCTCCACCCTCAAGCGCGAAGTGATCGAGGGGGTGGACCTGATGGTGGTGCGCGAGCTCACCGGCGGCGTGTACTTCGGCACCCCCAAGGGCCGCGTGGAGAGCGAGGGCCGGGTGCGCGGCTTCAACACCATGGCCTACTTCGACGATGAAATCGATCGCATCGCCAAGGTGGGTTTTGATCTGGCTGTGCAGCGCAGCGGCCGCCTCTGCAGCGTGGATAAAGCCAACGTGCTCGATGTGAGCCAGCTGTGGCGCGATCAAGTGGAGGCCCTGCACACCGCCAGCTACCCAGGTGTGGAGCTCAGCCACATGTATGTGGACAACGCCGCCATGCAGCTGGTGCGCAACCCCCGCCAGTTCGACGTGCTGCTCACCAGCAACCTGTTTGGCGACATCCTCAGCGATGAAGCCGCCATGCTCAGCGGCTCAATCGGGATGCTCCCCTCAGCGTCGTTGGGCGATGGCGGTCCGGGCCTGTTCGAGCCGATCCACGGCTCCGCTCCGGACATCGCCCGTCAGGACAAGGCCAATCCGATGGCAATGGTGCTCAGCGCCGCCATGATGCTGCGGGTGGGCCTGGGCGAAGAGGCCGCCGCTGCCGACCTCGAGGCCTGCGTCGACCGGGTGTTGGCAGGGGGCTACCGCACGGGTGATCTCATGGCCGAAGGCTGCACCCAGCTGGGCTGCCAGGCCATGGGGGATCAACTGCTGGCCTCCCTCGCCGGCTGATCCCGCGACAAGGCTTTCACGAATCGCGGGAGCTGGCGCCTCGACCTGCCAAACTCCCCCACAGTTCCGCTGATCCTGCGCATGTCGAAGCGTCACCCGGTCGTTTCCGTCACCGGCTCCTCCGGCGCGGGGACCAGCACCGTGAAGCGTGCCTTCGAGCACATCTTCAAGCGCGAGGGGATCACCCCGGCCGTTGTGGAAGGCGACAGCTACCACCGCTACGAGCGCGGCCCCATGAAAGAGGCCATGGCCTCAGCGCTGGCCAAGGGCGAGAACTTCAGCCACTTCGGCCCTGAAGCCAACCTGTTCGACAAACTCGAGGAGCTGTTCCGCACCTACAGCGAGACCGGCAGCGGCCAGAAGCGCTATTACCTGCACTCCGTCGAGGAGGCCGCTGAGCACAACGCCCGCCTCGGCACCAACCTCGAGCCTGGCCAGTTCACCCCCTGGGAAACCATCCCCGGCGGCACCGACCTGCTCTTCTACGAGGGTCTGCACGGCGGCGTGAAGGGTGACGGCTACAACGTGGCCGGCCTGGCTGATCTGCTCGTTGGCGTGGTGCCGATCGTGAACCTGGAGTGGATCCAGAAGATCGCCCGCGACAACAAGGAGCGCGGCTATTCGGCTGAAGCAACGGTGGACACGATCCTGCGTCGCATGCCGGATTACATCAACCACATCTGCCCGCAGTTCAGCCAGACCGATATCAACTTCCAGCGTGTCCCCACTGTGGACACCTCGAACCCCTTCATGATCCGCGACATCCCCACCCCGGATGAATCATTCGTGATCATTCACTTCCGCAAGGGTGCTCGCGAGAAGTGGGGGATTGACTTCACCTACCTGCTCGACATGATCCACGACTCCTTCATGTCCAGCCCCACCTCGATTGTGGTGAGCGGCGGCAAGATGGGTTTCGCGATGGAGCTGATCCTCACCCCGATCATCCACCGCATGATCGAGGAGAAAAAGAAGCTGGCCTGAGCCTTCCGCTCACGTCAACACCGGCCCACCCCACCCCACGCTCAAGCCAGCGAGGGTCCGGTGGGCTTTTTGATGCCAACACGGATGCCAATGCCGAGGCAAACGTGAATCGAGCCTCCAGACTGATCCACGTCCGCTGGCCCCTCCACGCCACCGAACACAGCTGATGCCCCTGAGCTCCTCACCATCGCTGCTGGTGCTGATCGCCCTCCTGGGGGCCTGCATCGGCAGTTTCCTCAATGTGGTCGCCTGGCGCCTACCGCGCCAGGAATCGGTGGTGAGACCCCGCAGCCACTGCCCCCGCTGCGGCACCAACCTCAGCTGGATCGAGAACATCCCGGTGCTGAGCTGGGTGCTCCTTCGGGGCCGCTGCCGTCATTGCGGCGCTGGCATCAGCGGGCGCTACCCGGCAGTGGAACTGCTCTGCTCGGGATTGTTCGTGGCGGCGGCCCTGGGCCAGAGCCAGGCGCTCGGCGAGGCCAACCCGATGCTCGTGCTGCTGGGCGGTTGGCTGCTGATCACCTTGCTGTTGCCTCTGATCCTGATCGATCTGGATCATCTCTGGCTGCCGGAACCCCTCTGCCGCTGGGGGGTGGTGCTGGGTTTGCTGATCACAGCCATCGCCGCACCCAAGCTGCTCCTCTGGCATCTGTTGGCCGCCAGTGCCGGCTTGCTGAGCTTCGAAGCCACCAGTGCCCTGGCCGAGAAACTGCTGGGGAAACCAGCGCTTGGCCTGGGGGACGCCAAACTCGCTGCCCTGCTTGGGGCCTGGCTCGGGCTGATGGGTCTTGGGATCAGCGTGATTCTGGCGGTCTTCAGCGGAGCCCTGTTTGGCATCGCTGGATTGCTGAGCGGTCGCCTGAAACGGGGCCAGCCCTTCCCGTTTGGGCCCTTCCTGGCGGGAGGGGGCCTTGCCGTCTGGATTGCCGGTCACGGCTTCTGGCTGCAACAGCTCAGCGAGCGCTTGGGCTGGAGCGCCCTTTAATGGTCTGAACACCACGTCCAGGCACCGCTCACCCCATGTCGCTGTTCGACTGGTTTGCTGATCGCCGCAAGACAGCCCCCGCTGTTCGCAACGCCCAGGAGGTCAATGAAGACGACGGGCTGTGGAGCAAATGTCCCGAATGCGGCCTGGTGGTCTATCGCAAAGATCTGGCCGCCAATGCCAGTGTGTGCAGCGGCTGCGGCTACCACCACCGCATCTTCAGTGAAGAACGGATCGCCCAGATCGCCGACGAGGGCAGTTTTGAACCCCTCGACACCGAGCTCTGCCCCACCGATCCGCTGGCGTTCAAGGATCGGCGCAGCTACGCCGATCGGATTCGCGACACCCAACGCTCGACTGGCCTGAAGGATGGAGTGATCACGGGTCTCTGCCGAGTGCAGGGCATTCCCCTCGCCCTCGGGGTGATGGACTTCCGCTTCATGGGCGGTTCGATGGGATCGGTGGTCGGCGAAAAGCTCACCCGCCTGATTGAGGAAGCCACCGCCAGGCGCTACCCGGTCCTGATCGTCTGTGCCTCCGGCGGAGCGCGGATGCAGGAGGGCATGCTCTCCCTGATGCAGATGGCCAAAATCTCCGGCGCCCTCGAGCGTCATCGCCAGGCGGAGCTGCTCTACATGCCCTTGCTGACCCATCCCACCACTGGAGGGGTGACAGCCAGCTTCGCGATGCTGGGGGATCTGATCCTGGCTGAGCCGAAGGCGCTGATCGGCTTTGCCGGCCGCCGAGTGATTGAGCAGACCCTGCGCGAGAAGCTACCCGACGATTTCCAGACCGCGGAATACCTGCGTGACCACGGGTTTGTGGACCACATCGTGCCCCGCACCAAGTTGCGCAGCACCCTCGTCAGCCTGCTGACCATGCACGGCTGCCAGAAGGCTGTGGCCGCGTGAAGCAAGCCCTCGCTCTCCTGCTGGTCCTGGGCCTTCTCTGGCTGCAACCGCTGCCGGCGGCCATGGCCGGCCCTGTCGATTGGCATGAAGTGCCCAGCAGTGTTGACGGTCGCCAGTGGTGGGATGCCGGCAGCCTGCGCTTGAACCGTGAGGGCAACCTCACGGTGCTCAGCCGTTTCCAGCCCGCCCCGCCGGCCGACCAGCCGCGCAACGCCGATGGCAGCGAGCCGCGCCCCCCTGCCAGCGACCTCTACGTGATGGAGATCGACTGCGGTCAAAGCCTCTACCGCGATACCTCGATTAACGGCATTCCCCAGTGGGGCAGCACCTGGCAGGCCCCTGCCGAGGATGACCTGATCAGCGCCACGATCCATGCCTCCTGCGAAGCCGGGGCTGATCTACTGGCAGGCTTCTAGGGCGCTTTCGCCAACCTGTGTCCCCAGTTGCGACTCCACAACGCCCCCTTGGTGTGGCCCTGGTGGGCCTGGGGTTCGGCGAAAAAATTCATCTACCGGCCCTGCGACACTGCCCGCTGACCGAGCCGGTGGCCCTCTGGCATCCCCGAGCCGAACGGCTTGACCAGGCCTGCAACAGCCATGGCCTGCCGGGCTTCAGCGATTTCGAGGCCCTGCTCGCCGATCCCCGCGTTGAGGCTCTGGTAATCGCCACCCCGCCGGAGCCGCGCTTCGCCCTGGCCCAGGCGGCCATCGCCGCGGGGAAGCATCTGCTGCTGGAGAAACCAGTGGCCTTGGAGACCGCCCAGATCGAAGAACTGCAGCGCCAGGCCCTGACGGCAGGAGTGAGTGTGGCGGTGGATTTCGAATACCGGGCCGTTCCGGCGTTTATGCAACTGGCGGCCCTGTTGCGCAACGGCGCCGCCGGCACACCTTGGCTGGTGAAAGTCGACTGGCTGATGGGCAGCCGGGCCGATGCCAGCCGCCCCTGGAACTGGTATTCCCAACGGGCCGCCGGGGGCGGAGTGCTCGGCTCCCTCGGCACCCACGCCGTGGACACCCTCCACTGGCTTGTGGGACCCACGCGGACGGTCAACGCCTTGCGCAGCATGGCCATCCCCCAACGCCCCCTGGCCGACGGCAGCGGCCGCCTGGCGGCTGTGGATGCCGAAGACATCGCTCTGCTGCAGCTGGAGCTGGAAAGCCACAGGGGGCAGACGGTTCCGGCCCAGCTGAACCTGGCATCCGTGACCAAACCCGGACGGGGGTATTGGATCGAGGTCTACGGGAGTGAGGGAACCCTGATGCTGGGCTCCAGCAATCAGAGCGACTACGTGCATGGCTTCCAGCTGTGGCAATCCCACGGCGGCGGCTCCCTGCAGGAGATCGCCCCCGATCCTTCCCTCGCCTTCGATCAGACCTGGCCGGATGGGCGGCTGGCTCCGGTGCAACGCCTGATCCAGTGGTGGGCAGAGGCGATTCGGGAGCGCCGGCCGA
>Ga0194133_10000828_pt1 | contig 58732 bp, 50 predicted proteins | sample TA2KigOf40mmetaG_FD_155448 | JGI IMG/M metagenome (GOLD analysis project Ga0194133, IMG submission 155448) | Freshwater microbial communities from Lake Tanganyika, Tanzania - TA2015055 Kigoma Offshore 40m | ecosystem: Environmental > Aquatic > Freshwater > Lake | place: Tanzania: Lake...
CGACAGGTTCCGCGACAGGTTCCGAGACAGGTTCCGATACCGGCTCCGCGACAGGTTCTGCTACAGGTTCCGCTACCGGCTCCACTACGGGTTCCACTATGGGTTCTACTACGGGTTCCGCTACGGGTTCCGCTACGGGTTCCGAGACAGGCTCTGGTATAGGTTCCACTACGGGTTCCGAGACAGGTTCCACTACATGTTCCGCTACAGGCTCTGGTATAGGTTCCGAGACAGGTTCCGAGACAGGTTCCGAGACAGGTTCCGAGACAGGTTCCACTACAGGTTCGGATATAGATTCTGAAACAGGCTCTACTATGGGCTCTAAGGTAATGTTTTCTTCTTCCATAAAATATATATTAGATACACATTTCAATTCACTAAAATGATCGTATCACCCATTTGCCAAACCAATGATAAATGTATTTTATATTTTATAAATAAATAACATATGATTATTTATAAAATTCAAGGTACTCATATAGAACATATATTACCATAAAGAGGGTCGTTGATTGGATTCAATCACCAATGGATCCGGCATGATAACCTTGTTGGATTCGTACAAGTCCAGCGTAGGCAATTTCTTCAATTGTATTTGTATAGTGTTCTCCGGATTCACTAAATTCGTTGAATTGATCCCGTAAAGAAAACTCTCAATGTCGCGAGAATTATAGGACAATTCGGTTAATGGGCATCTTCCGCCGATCAATCCATTTCCAGGCAACAATGTTCTTACAGGTATTCCATTTGGTCCATGAACATATGTGCGATGTTGATATGCGCGTTTATAATCAAGTTGTTCGGCGGTGTAATTTCCATATGTATTTTTATTTCGACTGGAAGCCATATTATTTACGTATTATATATATTATATATACTAATGCATACAATAAAATAAATATTATTTATTTCATAAACGCCATCTTCAGTTTCAAATAGGATTCGGATTTTTCATTAAATGTCTCCGGAGATTCAATAAAATGACATAAACAAGTATGATACATATAATAATAATCGTATGACATCAACACTGCATGACCAATCGTCGGATTTGTGGATAGCATTTGTGCAGCGGCAATCTCATATAGTTCGGCAAAAAGATGATGATTTTCGGTAATGTCATAAATCATGTCCATTCCCTTTGTTATGGAATCCGAATCAAAGAAGATTTCGTCCCAAGACTCATCGTCCAAATCGGATTGGGTCAGAAGCCCGCTATGGATGTTGCATGATTTTTTATTATCCATTTTAAATACGACTCGCACCATATCGCGATATCCATTCGTATCTCTGTATGGGAGAAATGCAGTTTTGGTATCATAAAACAAATCTATATTTGGAATGTTAGTATTAGACGTCGCCATTCTATCGTGTAATTTATGCTTCTGTGTTATTATTTATACGTAAAAATAACTTTATTATGTTTTTCATTGTTTGTTTCTGTTTCTGTTTCTTATATGTAGATACAATATAGTATAATTAGTCCGGGAATGACGAATGTTATGTTTAATATATGTCAGCAACGACTACAGAACCAAATAAATCATGTACCTGGTCCGCGCAATGAATTGCAACCATCTCCCTACGAACAAGGATTTACACAGACGCAATTAGATATGCGAAGAAAGGTCGAAATACTCGAGTACAAGGCGTCTAAGCAAAATACGAAAACAAACAGTTTTACACGATCCCAGAAATGGGCGCAATTTATTCGCAATGGAAGTGGCGTATCACAAAGTGTGGTGGATCAAATTGCAACCGGAGAAGCTCCTGTAATCGAAATTTGTCCGAATGACAAGTTTATTCCCAAACCTACGTATTATTCGAATGTTCCTGGACCCATCATGGATTTGGTATATGATCCGAATGTTCCTTTGTATAATTTCAAATTACAAGATGATTCTCAACCTGCAGGAATAAGCCAAATTGAGAACAATACACTCTAAACGAATAACTTGTCATTATTTCGTCGTCTTAATCGTGTTCTTATTTTTATTACCACATATCGTAATAAAAATACGCTATTTAAAAATTCTACGGACTCATTGTTGGATTTAGGCACATTTTTTGAGAGGGATAGATCTGGCCGGACATACACTTATCGTACTCGTCAATTTCAATGCAAGCACGCTTTTCCATATGTTCTCCGACAAGACACCACGATTTTTTCGCTCCGCCTGCAGCGGATACCACTGGATTACTTGTTTTCGCGGGTTCAGGCTCATTCACATCATATTTCACTGGTTTGCTACCCTTGTTAATCGATTGATCCAAATTGGGAGAAGATGTTCGACTTGTATCTTTTAGCAATTCACCTGCCGACTTCACACTCTCCTGGGCAATATCCACTCCGGTTATTACAGTATCCCCAACTACATCTGCAGTTGTGGTTAGGATCGTTCCTGCAGTATATCCGAAGAACGAGAGAATGTAAATAATAAGAGGTTTTGTTATTTGGACAATGTATTGCAAAATATTTCCTAACACGTTAAGTAAATTTATACCTAAAAACGATAATACGAGCAATACGGTTAATATTAGAATAATCATGTTCTTATTGCTATTGCTAAAGATACTCGACGATTCCGGTTCTACTGGCGTGAAAGGCAAAGGCGATGCTTGGGTCGGAATACTTTCCGAACGAAACATATTTCCGTTCTCATTGGAAGAAGAGGATTGCATATAAGAAGAATTGAATCAAAAATCGTATATAAATGGACTTAGAAAACTATTATTTATAGTCGATATATTGTTCGTTCGTTAGAAAAAAGGCTTAATTGTATATTCTAATTGTAATAGACAAACAACAAACAAGCAATGGGATTTTTTGATTTTATGGGAACCTTTTTTTTCATTAGTTTAGGAATAACCTTTGTTCTGATTCTCTTGTTGGCATATCATTTCAAACAGCGATTGTCTGAATCCGAGCAAAAGGGTGATAAAATGTTTGAAATCATCAACACAATTGTTAAAGAAATGGGGAACATGAAGCGGACAATTAATGCGATTGCGAACAACAATACGAATGAAGGTGAAATGACTCCTGCAAATTACACGCTGCCTTATATCAAGAAGGAGGAAGAATACGATAACACTGGAGATGATGATGAAGATGATCATGATGATTCCAACGATCACACAAATGCAGTTAAAGTATATTCATTAAACATGTATGATAGGGAGAATGAAGTTTTTATTGAATTAGGAGAACATCATTCTGAGCATGAGGATAATGATTCTGTTGTCGAAGTGATAGAACCTGAACCGCAGGTGAAGGTCGTGAATGTGGATTTAACCTATGACAGTCATGATATTGCAACTGACAATGAAGATTCAGGATCGTTATCCGATTTCGAGGCAGATGATGCTCAGGAAGTTCCCGAATTACATACCGCAATTGGCGAAGAGGTTATTCATGTAAATAAATTAGATCAAGTTATGACTCCGACCGTAGATGAAATGTCTTCATCCTCTGAGGAAGAAAAGTTGTCTTATCATAAAATGAATTTAACGCAGTTGCGCACCTATGCAGTGAATCGAGGTCTATTGAGCGATTCTAGTAAAATGAAAAAGGCTGACCTCATAAAATTATTGGAAAGTAATGATGAGAACTAATATGGGAAACATGGAATAAATGTGTTGTGTATATTTATAGAATATAGATAACCCGATACAATATGTTGAATAGTCAAGATATAAATAGTGCATATCCGTCTGTGAATTTTCTCGGACAGGCATTTTCAGAGATACTGCAAAATAAAAAGAGCACTTTAGGATATGATACAAATACGCTATATCCTGGATTTCCTCCCAAAATGTCGGATGGTCGCGCCTTAGTCGCATCATATCAGCCCGAAGCCGTTATTAATTATGATTTAGTAAAATCGGTGGGCGTAGATAGCAACTGGAAATACAGAAAGTATTTGACACAAAACGCCAAGGAAATCATGAATTATAATACGAATGAGGCATACAATGATGTTGGCTATTACAAGCGTTTTGAAGAAACTCCTATTTTTAGAGAGAGACGTGAGCGCGTTCCTAATTATGGTAGCGATCTGAAAGAATTGTACATATCTAGAGAGGAGTTGGACGCGAGAAAGGTATCTCCCTCTATCAATCAAGATGATCTGCTACGTAGAGTAGGAAAGAAGTAAGGTAAAGTGTCAAATATCCAAACCTGTCTCCCGAGGTCTTAAAAAAAGAAATGATTCATACTTATTTTTGCATAAATATGAATTTATTTTCACTAGGTCGGGAGAATCTGAATATAAGATTGTATGGATAGATGGATGGATAGATGGATGGATAGATGAATAGGAATCTAAAAACAGAAAATCTAAAACCATAGTATATAGTATATTGTAATTTGTAAAGTATTTGTATATGCGATCGCGTAGGCAAATCAAAAAAACAATAAGATCAAAGCTACAATCTAGATCAAAAAAGAATAAAACGCGTAAATCGGGAGGTGGTCCGAAAAAAGAAAATGTTAGGGTTAGTTTCGGAGAAAATCAAATAACTGTTTTTGACAATACTGTTTCCAGCAGTGCGGATGATGCTGACACGGGAGAAGATCGTCGTCATATACCTGCGTGTCCAGATTTTGCAAGATTCCGTCCATTAATATCTCATTTTCCATGCAAATACCGTAGAACTGAGTTTGAAAGTATAGACGACTATAATGACTGGGTGATATTAAACATTAAAAAAAATCTAGGATCAGATCCAAAAGAACGATTCTTACAAATAAGAAATAGTCTTGCCGTGCAGGGAAAATGGAAAAAAAATAAACCCGACAAATACATGAATATGGGTCTTGCCCTTCCTCCTTCGCCTTCGCCTCCTGCTCCTATTCCTCCTCCTCCTCCTCCTATTCCTCCTCCTCCTCCTTCTCCCATTCCCCCTGCCCCAGCTGCCTCTTCGGGTCGTCGATTTATAGATATGGCTATGCGTCGATTTCGACCCAATGTAGATCCTCGTATATTAAAAGACTTGGATGATGATGATCCGGTATTATAAAAATAAAAATATTATATTGACGCAAATCAAAACATAAAGCAATTATGTGTGTTATGTTTTACTTAGAAGAAATGAGATTGATTAGTTTCGATATTGGAATCAAAAATATGGCGTATTGTTTGTTTGATATTCATACCGATACTCATACTCATACCCATGCCGATGATAGTAAAGGGCATGTATCTATTTTGAATTGGGAGGTTTTGAATTTGTTATTGGATAATGATGCGCCTGCGGAAACAAACATAAATGCACATTGTAGCGAGAAAGTGAAAAAAGGAAAGATCATCTCCGACTGTAAAAGTTCTGTAAAATACAGAAAGGGAGATTTATACTTTTGTACAAAACATGCAAAGACATGCTCCTTTTTATTGCCAAACAAAAACTATAGTGAGACAGCTCTTAAAAAGAAAAAGGTAGAGGATCTCCAAAAAATCGCGACCGATCATGGAGTGATATTTCCAGATAAGTCCCTGAAAAAAGACATGTATGATATGTTATGTTCTTTTTTTAATAAAAAGATGTTGGATCCGATTGTTGCGCCAAAAACGAAGAGTGCGGGAGAAACGGATCTCATTTGCATCGGGAGAAATATGAAACGCGTGTTGGACAATATACCTGATATCGAGGAAATAACGCATGTTATTATTGAAAACCAAATATCTCCCATTGCAAATCGGATGAAAACCCTGCAGGGCATGCTAACTCAATATTTTATTATGCGAGGCAGGCCATCAATCATTATTGAATTTGTATCGTCTTCTAATAAATTAAAGGGATTTAATCTCCCTACGCATGAACCTGAGAATACGATTGTTCCTGAAGGGGGTGGTGGTGTAAATCGGGCATACAAGCAACATAAAAAGGATGGTATCCACATATGTTCGCAATTTTTAGAGGCAAACCCAGGATGGGATTCATGGAAAAATCTGTTTCAATCCAAAACCATTGCCTCGAAAAAAGATGATTTGGCGGATTCTTTTTTACAAGGAATATGGTACCTCAAAAATAAAAAAATAATTGTTTATGCGGAGAACTTAAAAATAAATAGTGTGTTATTAACATAACATATAAGCAGTTATAATGGAGGTATATGACCTTGGCATTCACGATTTAGAACCCGTTTCTATGAATATTGGTAGTGGAAATTCGGAACCCCCATCTGTTAATTTTGGATCCGGTATTGAATTATTAATGAATGACAAAAAAAGAAGTGGATCAAACAGCGTAAATATTGATTTAGGAGAATTGGATAATTTGGAAAACGAGATGAATGAGCTATCTAGTAAAATCGGGTCTTCAAATACCGGAAATGGATCCTCGAACAGCGGAGGCGGGTTCATGAGTGGCATTTCCAATCTATTTGGATTGTCCAAGGATAATTCTTCGCAGCAGCAACATTCAACCGAAAAATCAGAATCCAATTTAGGCCAGGCGACCAAAGATACATATGGAAACACAAAAACGTGGGACGGATTTTCAAAATACAATGATATTCCGAATGGAGGCGGCGGCGGCGATAAAGCATCGTATAATGCATCTCGTATGACAGATCGGGAGAAGAACAGAAAGAAGCGCATGATGATTAAGAAACTAGAGGAGTGGTATGAAAAGGGTACCATTAAAAATATTTCTCGTTTCAATAACGATTCTCCCTATGAAGATGTCGAGGACGAGTATGAAACCGCGGTGGAGGACAAGAAACGAAAGGATAGCATAAAACTTCAGGGATGGTGGTTCATGACTTTTGTGAATACAATCGAGTACGGCAACTCGGCTCTTGGAAATCCATTTGATTTAAATTTGGATGGCTGGGGAGAGCAAGTGAATGAAAACATTGATGATTATGAGGAGATTTTCGCAGAGTTATATGAGAAGTATAAGGGAGGCAAAATGGCACCGGAGCTGTCTCTTCTACTGCGTCTTGGATTTTCCGCTGCAGTTGTGAATATTACGAATAAGGCGCTTTCATCTGCGACACCTGGCTTCAATGATGTTATTCGTCAAAGTCCTGAATTGATGAAGAAATTCACCGAGGCGACCGTAAGTGCCATGGGACAGCAATCTCCCGGGTTTGCGGCTGCCAGTAATATGGTGAATCGTCCTCCTCCTCCACCTCCCATGTCTTTTGGACCGCCTCCCGCGCCCGTCGAGACCAAAAATATGCAACCTCCTCATAGACCTACTATGCAATTCACAGAGGGTCCAGGAAACCGTCAGGATATAAATGCGGCGCGAGGCACTATGTTCCGAGAACAAGGCGTAGATATGAACAATGGTTTTTCGGATGTGAATGCGCGCCCTCAGCAAACCATGAGACCAGAGATGAAAGGACCTCGCACAGATATTGATAGTATTATTTCCGGATTGAAGACGAAGACCGTGAATATTCATGATACAAGTTCTGTACAAAAGCAGGCTCCAGTGCAGGAGCAGCTATCGTCATCATCTTTTGCCGCAGAAGATGACTCTATGATTTCGATTAGTTCATTAAAGGATATGCAAAACGCGTCTATGCCCAAACGCAGCAATCGTCGCACAAATCGCTCGAATAAGAACACGATCTCCCTTGATATTTAATTAAGAAAAAAACTGATAAAATTGAAAATATACATACATATAAACGTATATGCATGTTATAAGATACAATAATACTATCATCATAAATATATATGTTAAAATCAAAATCAAAATCATCGAAACAGAAGCTTGGTCAGTTTTATACGACAAATTATGAATACATATTGCAAAATTTCAGCATATCTCCCGAGGTACATCATATTATTGAACCGTTTGCAGGAAAGGGCGATCTCTTATCCTTCATTAGTGAAACCGATAAATCAAAATATACTATTGAATGTTATGACATTGATCCTAACCAAGATTATATTATCAAAAGGGATACGCTGAATGATCCTCCCGATTTCACAAATAAATTTGTATTCACAAATCCTCCCTATTTGGCTAGAAACAAATCGGACTCCAAAGAATTATACGACAAATACGATTGTAATGATACATACAAGTGTTTTATTCAAATACTTGTGGATTCTGATCCAGTAGGAGGTATAATCATCATCCCATTAAACTTCCTATGTTCCATTCGTGCAGGAGACGTTTCTTTGCGTAAAAAATTCATTGAAAAATATCATTTGGAGAAAGTGAATATCTTTGAAGAGCAGGTGTTTAAAGATACCTCGTATTCTGTTTGCAGTATTCAGTTTAAAAAACGGGGTTCGAATGTTGATGTCGATAATAATACGAATAACCTCGATACTACAGATTGTCTCGTATATCCGAGCAGAACCCCTGTGAATCTCGCACTGAATGAAGAAAATAACTATACAATCGGGGGAGAAATATACCATTTGCCCTTAGGGAATCAATATAAGATTCAGCGTGCGACGCGGGAAACAGAAAACGCCGGGTGCATAACACATATTGTTGCAAAATGCATTGATGACAGTATTGATAGCCAAATCGGACTGTTTATTGCAAACAGCGATGATGAACGAAACAAGTATATTGATAATACGCCCAAACTGAGTGCAAGATCGTATGCGGTATTAGTCATAGATCCGCCATTACCCATGGAAACCCAGCATGCATTGGTGAATAGGTTTAATGACTATCTTGCTGAAAAACGGAGCAACTATCATTCTCTGTTTCTTACGAATTATCGGGAGAGCAATACAATTGCAAGAAAACGTATATCTTTTGGACTTGTATTTGACATATGTAATTATTTGTTGCACACAATATAAATAATAAACGGTTATTTACATTTATTATTCTTTCTTTTGTTTCTTCTTTTTCACGTATATAAGATATGATAAAAAAAGAACAGGAATCATTCATATCGAAATATAAACCATATCATTTGGACGATTTTGACTACGATGGCAATATTATGGATGTGGTGAAAACGCTGCATGAAATAGACGATCTGAATATATTGTTTATTGGAACGCCAAGTTGCGGAAAAACAACGCTCCTATATGCAATTATACGGGATTATTATGGGATTCCTGCCCATATGAATGTTCCCGAAACGTCCAATATCATGTTTGTGAATAATTTGAAAGAGCAAGGCATTAATTTTTATAGAAACGAAATGAAGACATTTTGCCAATCCCACTGCACGATCTTCGGTAAGAAAAAAATGGTTATTATAGACGACATTGATAATATTAATGAACAAAGTCAGCAAGTGTTTCGCAATTACATTGACAAGTACAAGGGGAATGCACATTTTATTTCGTTATGTACAAACATTCAGAAGGTTATTGAGAGCATACAATCGCGCGTTCATATTTTACGAATTCCCCACATCGGGAGAAAACAGCTGGTTTCCACGATGGATCGGATTGTTGCTGCCGAAAATATTCAAATTGACGAAGAATCCAAGGAGTATTTGCTGAATATCTCGCAAAACTCGATTCGCAATTTGATAAATCATCTGGAAAAAATACATATATTGGGGAAACCGGTTCAACTTGAACTGTGTAAAACCTTGTGTTCTGCCATCTCCCATCCTCTATTTGAGTCGTATATTCAGTGTATTTTCCAGCATGATCTGAATTCAGCGATTCGCATTTTTTACGATATCCATGATCACGGTTATTCGGTAATCGATATATTTGACTACTTTTTCTCCTTTGTGAAAATAACACCGTTATTGAGTGAAGATCATAAATACAAAATAGTGCCATTATTGTGTAAGTATATTACTATTTTTCATAACCTTCATGAGGAAATGATTGAATTGGCCCTTTTCACAAATGATGTATATGCGGTTTTTCATAATAACGCGGTATCCATTCAGTTCGAGTAGCTTCTCGTGTTCTAAATATTACATATACTGTATTTGTAATATTGATTTGTATGGATTCAGATTCAATTCTTATACACTTGTTTATTTTCCCACATTTTGTAATAATGGGGATTTCCATTTTTGGCTTGTTCGTCGCGGTACTCCGGATAATGAAATAGTACTTTTCTATTTCGCGATAGAATACAATCTCCGTTCAAGCTATAAAAGAGGTCAAATTCACGTATTTTATCGACGCCTCCGTGTTTAAAATAGATTTCGCCCATCAGACCGGGTCCCGTTGGATATAATGGATTATGTCCATAATTTTTGGATTTCACGTTTATTACGATACGATCGATGCATTCGCGGAATAAGGGATTTGCTGGCTTACACACCATGAATGCGTTATAAATCCCAATATTGCCGTCCTTCCATAATTTTCGATCCACATTATTGTAGGCAAACAAGGCATAGTCTGGAGATTGCAACTGTTTCAGTTCATCCGCCAAGGGTATTGAGATTGGTTTTATATATGGCCGCTCAAGAACAAAATGTTCCTTATCCACCAATTCTATCAATTTGAAATCAGGATTGCATTTAAATTTAATATCCATGTATATTCCACCTTCTTTGTATAATACGCAATACCTCCATAAATCAGCCTTATATGCGCTTGGTATAATTTGGTCATAGGCATTGAGTACCTCCCCGTCAAAGTTTTTTTTAATGTAATTTCGGCAATCACCATCATCAAACAAGTGGTGCGTAAATTCAGGATTTTGCAGTTTTACGGATTCAACGCATTGTTTCATTTTGGGCGGCATTTTTTTGGTGTGCCATGTTTGATATATATGAAGAGGTATAACTGCCCTTTCTATTTGTGCAGACTTCTTATGTGGATTGTTATCATAATCATGCATAACACGTATTGGCGTGCCTCCGCGACTGGGCGTTAAAAAATGGGTCGTATCGTTCCATATGAGAATGCTCATAAAGAGAAAGAAGAATCCGGCTATCCAATATACATGAATCCCATTATAATACCCTATAATCGAAATAAATACCAAAATGATTTTGTCGATGAAAATACAATCTCTAAATCCAGTGTAGGGTTTCATACCCAAATACAGGATAAATAATATGATACATAGTATGAATTTCACTTCTAATTTCATAAGAATCTATATTTGAATATACATATATTATGATTATAAATAATTGATCCTAATAAGTCCTATCATCCGTATATTATTTTCATTCATTATTTGAGATAACAAACAATATAATGATATTGTTGTGCAACATGAAATAAAATATGCCAAATTATTATGAAACTCTGGGCGTAGAAAATAATGCAAGCGATGATGAAATCAAAAAGGCATATCGTAAATTGTCTCTGATTCACCATCCGGATCGGGGCGGAGATACGACTAAATTCCAAGAGATCAGTTCTGCATACGAAACGCTTTCCGATGCACAACGACGAAGTCAGTATGATGCGCAATTAAACGGAATTCGCATTCCCTCCTTTCCTGGATTTCCATTTCCGGGAGCAACAAATATTCATTTTGCGCATATGGGAGGAGGCGGTCCTCAAGCTGAATTCGGGGATTTGAACAGTTTCATCAACATGATGTTCAACAATGGTCGAATGCCACCAAATATGAATATGGGGAAGCCCATTCCTATTATTCGAAATGTGAAAATAACGCTGGAACAAGCCTATAATGGTGTATCTATTCCCATCGAAATTGAGCGATGGATTATGCAGGATGCAAATACCCGGCAAATGGAAAAAGAAACCATATACGTACCTTTTCCACAGGGTATTGATGAAAATGAAATCATTATATTGCGCGATAAAGGAAATGTTATAAACGAGAATACGAAGGGAGATATTAAAATTATTGTTCAGATTGAAAATAATACGCAGTTCCAACGACACGGATTAGATTTAATATATTCAAAAACGATATCCTTGAAAGAAGCACTGTGTGGGTTCGCATTTAGCATGAATCACTTAAATGGAAAACAGCTTACATTCAATAATATTATCAATAATACAATTATCAAACCAAATGCAAAAAAGATTATACCGAACATGGGTATGGTGCGTGAAAATAATACTGGTAATTTAATTGTCGATTTTGAAATTCAGTTCCCGGAGACATTAACGCCCGAACAAGTTTCATCATTAATGGCTATTTTATGATAGAGATTATAGTTAAAAACCATTTAAAAAAAAAATATTTGATAATAATTATATTGGAAACATTTACATATAAATGATGAACAAAAATACAACCGCAGCGCCCCCTAGACCTCCCGCACCTGCCCCTGCACAACAAGCAGCACCTGCATCAGCCGCTCCTTCTACACCTGCTGCAGAGACGATTGACGGACATCGACTTCCGGATGCTGCGACTCTTCAGCATGCAGTGAAGCTTGCCATTGTCGAGGATAAACAGATTATGATGGATTACTGGACTCAGTCCATCGACAAGACGGTTCTTATTGGAGTGAAAGAGAATAAGGAAAAGCTACTTGTAAAGAGCGAGGAGGAATATACGAGTCCTATTGCGAAGATTTACAAGTTGGGCAATGAATTTGTTATTGTTACAGAGAATTCGATCTATATTGTAGATGTTGGCATTCCTACCAAGCGTATTTCGAGTTAATTAACGGGCATATATTTACTTATTCGCATATAAAACATACAAAATAAAATACTACTTGATATTTGATAACATGAATATTATCAAATAATGATTGCAATGAATCGAATGCCAAAAATATATTTTTTATAAAGTAATATAAAAACACAGACGAATACATACTGCCGGCGGGACTAGGAATCATGTTGCCCAGAGGTAAATGTAAGTAATATACAAGACCATCCCTTCCATGAATCATTTCTAACTTTTTTGTGTTTCTTTTTTTAGGTAGGAGCAGCGCTTAGGTGCATCAGTGGTGTAGTGGTAACATTGAACCCTTCCAAGGTTTAGCCCCGGGTCCGATTCCCGGCTGATGCAATTATTTTTATTACCATATATGCTAATAAAAATAAGAATAATATATGTTCTGAAACTATAATATTACTAAACTAAGATTAAACATATTTATCGGAAGAATGTATTTATTTGACGAAGATTGTTTTCCTTATTATATATTTCATTCAAGTATTTGTCAAAGAGAAGCACCTTCACTTTCTTGGAACAGTGTTTTTCCCTTTTTTTCATATAGGTTTCAAAGGAATCACACGAGGCTTCGATCTCCTCTAATTCCTTTTTGTGGGTTCGGATGGCGGTTCTTTTTCCCTGGTGCTCCCATATTTGTTCAAGTGCCAATCCGTATAATTGTTGCAATGGTTTCATAAGCTGATTTGTAATGTAAAACGTATAGTCAATTTTGAGACGATTTTGTATAATGAATTCAGGTGTTTCTATTTTTTCACCCTGAAGCGCCTTTTTGTCTTTCGAAACAATATGTACAAACTTGATACGGTCGCCAGATTTGGGTTTATTTCCAGGATCACGTTGGCCAATACGATCGGCAAGAACCTTATGTGCAATTTGTCCCGGATTTTTATAATATCCGCGTAGCGCCTTTGTAATCGCCAGTTTATCCATAGAGACATTTCCCAAGATCAATTGGTTGAGAGACTGATTCAAGAATTGCAGCGATTTTTCGATATTATGTTCCTTCATCAATATGTTCAATATTCCGCCATAGGTATCCTTCAAATAATCACATGAGTCGCGTCTCTTAATGGATAAACCCATATATTTCATTTTGCACTTATTCGGATTTGTTTCATACAACATGCCCACGTATCGCTTTTTTGACAACAATATGAAGGGCATCAGTGTTTTCTCATAGGTTAGTTCCATTGGCGGTTTCAACCATTGCGTGCATAAATGAGCGGCGTCTTGTGCAATTTCAATAGTAACCTCCAATGCCTTTTTACCGCGTATTTTCTCACCGGTTTGGGGGTCTTCCAGATTGAATGTGAAGAACACCGAATCCGTATTATGTACAATAATATTTCCGATCCCTGCGGCAAAGTGGTGGTTGTCGGTAGTTAAGTCATATACATATCCGGTATAATTATTTATTGGAACCATGCTAACAATAGACCCGGTTGAGTTCGAATAGGTTTCTGCATCCACCATTTTTACAACATAACAATACGTACCATCTTTTTCAAAGATTTTATAGTTGAATCCTAATTTCGCGAGCGTTATACAATACTCTGCTGCGCGATCTTGACTAACAAATGTCTTTAGCATGCTTATTTCTGATTCATTTGGATAATAATCCACCGGAAGATTATGATGCATCAATTCGGTACCAATACTACAATCATTGGGACTTATTTCATCTCCGTTCGGTTTCAGGAGGGAATGGTCGTCAGTAACATCTACCAGACCACATGATGTTGTTATACGAATCATTTTTTTGGTAGGTGCCAACACATGTCGTATAATGCATTTCAGATCTGTCCAGCCAGAATCACTCCATGTTTGTATATTGCTCAAATAGCAAACCTCTTTATCTTGCTTTCCAGGTTCCTTGCATGGAACCCATTCATTATTTCCATAAAGGGTCGCTACATCCTCGATTTTACAAACTTGAAGGGTACCGCTTCCAATAACTTTCACATATACCGGCGTGTATCCTGCGACGCTGTCTCCATATACGTATTCTGCTTTTGTTAGCACTGGTCCATTACTACTTGTATTATATACGCGATTTCCATACACCTCCTCAATAATACGTTTGGCATAAGTAATCATCATGCGACCGGTTGCCGTGGTGGATGCAGCGACATCCTTTTCGTAAAAGGTCGATGTTCGCGCACCACATTGTCCATATAGTGAATTCGCAGTTACTTTGTATCCAAGCTGTCGTTTGTCGAGAATGTTTTGCATGAAGGGATCTTTTTCTGTTTTCGCCATTTTACGCGTCTCTGATCGCGCTTTCAGCAGTTCCTCCAAGATAGATGGCATAATACCCTTTTTATTGTCTGGGAACTGTGCCCATCGACACACCATTTTTCCAGCTTTTGTTTTTACAGGACGCGAGGTTGGCGTCTTTCGAATATACTTGAATGTATCAAATTCAATATCAATATACTCGTATTCGGGCAAATTATCATGTACATAACGGCCATGTTTGTCCTTTTCGCCAGTCTCCTTGATTAGATTGCCATCCAAATCATATTCTTTTGCCCAAACCTTGCTATCGTGTGAAAAGTTCTGACTAATCATCGATGACGGATAGAGGGACGCATAATCAACGCACGCGACGGGATTGTCCATATACATGGAACACTTCGGCGGCAATACAATCGCCCCTTCGTATCCTTCATTTTCACCGGATTTGTCTAAATCAGGCATCAGTGTGTTTTTGTCGCGGCATTTTTTCGCAACATAACTTGTTAGTTTGATACCTTGTCCTCGGAATACCAGAAAACTGATCGGAACGCTGCAAATACGAGACATTTCTATATATCCTGTTAAGACATCAATCTTATTCATTAGGTGATGTACCAGATTGCAATCCTGAATACAGTATTTCGCGACGATTGCACGATCCGAGGAACTCCCGTTTGCAAGACGAAATATGTCTTGCGGAGATACATCGTCTTTGGCGACGCCCCACTTGATCGATTTATTGGAAGTATCTATGTTTTCGTGTCCCGAAATAACAATAACATTGTATATAACCGTTTCTTGTTTGTCTTTCACCATCTCGACTACCTGTTTTTTCCAAAGAATATCGACAACTTTGAATTTCTTACCATCCATATAGTAGTCCGATGTGAAATTCGATAGCTCGATATGAATATAGTCATTCACATGGAGACCCGTTAAATTGCTACTATAAAGGAGCGTAATGGGCTCATTTTGGTCATCATAGGTTGTCTCGATCTTTTTGATATCATCGCTAATAAACTGTCCCGCGACATCATCCAACTTATACGAGGACAAATTAAAGTCCTTTCTTAAATGGGTATACATATCAATTTGTAGGCGACCTGATATCTTGGGGTATCTCAAATCGTATTCGCCGCTTGCCAATTGGATCTTGGTATTATCGAGAGATAATATAAAATCCTTCTCATTGGCGCATAATTCATCGGTCTTTCGGGAGAATTTCAAGAATTCACGTTCGCAGCGTAATTCCTTCGAACGTTCAAACAGGAATGTATAATCAAACCCAAATATATTGTATCCGATAATAATGTCGGGGTTTTCATGTTGGATAAGTCGCGTCCATTTCATCAAAAGGGTTTTTTCATCTTGGGCAGTTTCGACAACAATACCCTCAATTGGATCACATGAACCTAATACAATACAGTGATTCAGATAGGGCTCAGGTTCTCCGTACTTGATAAAGGTGGAACCAATAAAGGTCGTTTTATCGCCCTCGAGAACCGGAAATATACCGGTCATCAAATCATTTGTAATCTGAATCTTTTCCTCGCGTTCTCTCGAATCATCAAGGAGAACCTCCACAATTGTCATTTTATCATTGGTGTTTGTCGATTTCTTTTTTTTCCATGAAGGGGCAACAGGATCATCCTCAACATCACTGCCTGAATCGTCCGCGTCGTCTTCGCCTCCATTTCCATTGGCAAAGAACCCTGTTTCAGAATCATCGATTCTATGAAATAGTGTATCAATGGTTAGCAAATCGCGTTTTTCTTCGTCGGAGTTTCCAATATTACGAATCAATGAAAGCGGGCTCTCCATAAATTTCGTAGTTAATGTCTTCACTGCCGTTTTCGAAGGAACCACTTTCGGATAGACAAGATCAATATCTTCAAATGTATCGTATCCAAATGCAGTCATAATTGCTTTTTGTAATAGTATTTTTCCTCGAGAAACGTCAATATCCTGTGATTGCGACTGTTTCAAATAACAATCTACAATATTGGTCGCCAAACGTTTGTAATTCTTCTTTGGCACAGGAAAGTCTCCATGGCTACTGCTTGCTTCAATATCAAAACTACAAATCTTGTATGGAACGCGCGTCTCCTTGTTTGCAATCGGGTGCAGCTGTGCCGACGTGCATATATATTCATAATTACATGTGGTTGTTTTCACCGGAGGAATCAATACCGCATCCACCTGAATATATACCCATCCGGAGGGACTTATATTATGAATATGGAAATATCGCAATACGGGTGGAATCGAACTTTCGTATAATTCCAAGAGACAACCCTTATACTGAAGCGGCGTTAATTTGCGACGATTATCATTGTCGTAATTATACCATAAATTTTTCACTTTATTCATGCAAGCCATGTTTTTGAAAGACATCTGTATAAACTGGTACTGTTTTCCCGCAGAAAATCCATATAATTTTTGTTTATTCACTAACTCGCTACTAACAATCGAGTCCTCATAGTATTTTCCGATTTGTTTTTTCACATATCCAATAAACTCGTATAATTCTCTGTTTTTCCAATCATCTCCCACCTTCACGTAGAAGAATGGATTGAAATTAGATACATTCATACAGCAGGTTTCGCCATCTTCATTAATCCCAAACATTTGAATAATAAACTTCGCACTGTCCTTGAATACTTTTTTATTGGCATCATCTGAATCCGAATCCGACCGTTGTTCTGCATTACGTTCATCATAGACGTTGAAATCCAACAAACGAAACGATTTCATTTGCTTGGATTTGTTCTTCTTAACAATAATGGTTTTCTTGACTGAGGGCTGTTGCTCCATTTTAGCAGGCAGAGAGATAGGGAAAATATTATTATAATTCGACGTATTATTATAATATATAACCGTTGTTTTAAATTCAATTTTTCGCGAATGTTAGATAGGACAAATCAATTATTCACAATTTTGCTGCATAAATTCATGTATTTGGAGAACCATTTCGACGGATTAATCCATACGTCGATACCCGAATACATTTTTTTCGAATCTTTTAAATGCATTACACATAATTCAGTATATAGAACATTTGAATGAGAATCACACTTTATGTTATGCGACCAATTTATTCCCTTGTATGCAAAAAAATGTAAATCGAAATCTGTGTATATTGGAATAACCTCCCGACCATAATCATAGTTTAAGAACGACGTATAGTTTTTCAAAAAATAATCATGCAGAATATCCGCGGTTGGTCCGCTGTCAAATATGTATGCGGATTCTGGATAATCAATGGAAATAACATCCTCCTCGATTAAATCATATTTATTTTGCATATAATAGGATACAAGACAATTATTGATTACACTCGGAAATACCAATCGATACGTACTGTTTGTCCGAACATATTCAATAAAAGATGGTAATTTGTTTAGATCTATAAATGCAATACTGTTATCACATGTTATAATAACATCATCGGCGTGTTCATCACTGCTGTAATGATAATACATATCATTATATGTATGCTTATCACATGTATCCATGAAATAAAAATCAGAATGATCTGTGGTTTTGTAATAAAAATATCCAACGGAGCCGAATCCGGTCTTAACATATATGTCTGATATTGAGGACAAGGTGGATGCTGAGGCCGAGGTGGATGCTGAGGACGAGGTGGATGCTGAGGCCGATGTGGATACTGAGGCTTCCGACGAATATTCGCAATCCACACACATGAATAATTTATTGTTTATTTTCACATGAATCTGGCTGTCGTCTTCATTCTTTTCTATATATACATCGACCCTTGTTTTTTCCAAAGGATTCACAACATTTGATTTATAGACAATACATTTATCATTACGATTTATGCGTAATATGGATCGGGTATTTGATGTTGCTCCTAACACAAGTTCATATTCGGATTCGTTGTATAAAAATTTTACATGAACATCATTTTGGGCAATAACATGAAACGTTATATGATTATTTAATACTTCCATATGCGTCTCACCGTATTTTCCATTGCTTATACTGGTTGTTCGTTGAATATTACACATACTCCGGAGATGTTTGTCATCATTCGGATTCGATGTATAATTCCATATATGCACTTCGTCGATCATCTTTAGTTCAAGAGCGCGTTTCAAGTATGTTATCAATAAGCGTATATTCGATGTTCGCGCATATATAGAAAATATGTTTTTCATACAATCTCCCGATATTCATAAATATATAACATAATGCCAGATATATAGATACTCCGAATGTCCGAATGTCTTAATGTCATAATATAGATTTTATATTATGAAATGTTCAAAAAGGTAGTACAAATAATCAATGATAGCGGACTCTTGTTTTGTTCTTCTTTGTTTTATTTTGTCTCTTTTTGCGACGCGTACCACCACCCATTCTTTTCGATGGGGAATAAAAGTCTTTCATTCTATCGACCGTTCTTTCTCCGTCATAATAGAAAATCTGTTTTTGTCCATCAATTCGAAATAGCATTGGTACCCCTTCCGGCATTTCGAGCGGATTCGACTTTGTTAAATAATGTTTATTCATATAAGGAATGTCTTTTTCCATGTTTTCGCTCTCGATTTGAATAACTTCCATAACGGTGTTTCCATCTTTCGATACATATTTCTTATAGTCAGACAAATTTGATGTTGAGTGAATATCCGGTTTTAGATGCAACTCCTTCACTAGTTTATCGATCATACTATTCCAGTCATTTGCCATCGCTGTACAATAACCACATCCATTTGAATACAGCTTTCCAACCACAATATGCTGTTTAGCCGAACTATGTTTTTTTGACATCTCTTATAAAATAATGGTTTATTATAAATGAATGGAATAAGAATAATTCCTTCTATTATGATATACTTCTCCCACGAATCCTAAATAAATGAAGGAAAAAACACTAAATACTCTATTTTTGATTTTTTTGATTTTTGTTTTCTTTGTCGGATTTTATTTGTATGTGTTTGATTTTTCAGTATTCAAAGAAAACATGGTATCGGGAAAAAACGAAAATAAGAGCGAGGATACATGTCCCGATATGTTGGTTCATAACGGAAATAACTTATTGTTATACAATAGTAAGCAACCCGAGGCGAAGGGAGTGAATCCAATTCAATTCAAAAATTTGGATGAATACATTTCGTATTTAGACGATCAAAAGAAAAAGGGAATACGATGTCCCGTATTATATATGCAATTGGAAAATGACGCGCAAGGTAAAAATGTGTATCGAATGCGTTCAGGTCCCTTTGAACAAGAAGGCGGTCTCCCGACGGTCCCTATAAATAAAGAAAATCCGGCAGAACACATCGATTCTAACCGAGACCATCCTCCGTATAATTCCGGAAATTACGCCGGATTTGATCCGATTGGACTTCATGTTGGACAATACACTGTTCTTGACCAAATCCATGACTCCACGGAAGCGTCTCCCATCAGCGATAATCCCGAAGATCCCAATTGGGGAGGTGTTCTATATACAGAGTCCGCTGTACAATCCGGAAAATACGCAGATCGTGTCGTTACCCGACCCAATTATGTAACTCCGAAAGGAAAACAATATCCTGGATTGTATCTATCTCCCAATTGAGATCGATAAAATCTCCCTGTCCCTCCCAAAAACTAAATTTATTTACTTATATGTGTAAGAAAATAAATAGCATAGGTGTAGGTAGAAAGGTGTTCAAACATTCCATAAACCATAGGCCTTTAGTGCATTGATCTTAGTATCAATACCCACCATCCAGTTTGCATGAACAAATACACATTTTTCGGAGGATGCATGAAACTCATTTCGGAGAGTCTCGTATATTGGATTGGATGTTTTCACAAAATCATCTTTGAAAAAAAGAAGACCATTTGGAAATTGAAAGATCGGGAAAACGTCAATATATAAAGTATAACCACCACCAGTGTATGTTCTAAGAAAATGATTCAAGAATACTTGATCGTTATGTTCTTCAGTTTTAGTTTCATTATTATTCTGAATATAACATATTCTTTGAAAAAGCTGTTTTGATGCAGGAGAATTTATAACAAGCATACATCCCGTACATAACATATTCATATCGCTCTGAAACCATATATGGGTTTTGGATGCATAGCATTTTTCATATATAGGATGTAAATTATCCAGAACAACTGTATCAATGTCCATATACCATACATCATACCCATCTCTCAATAATTTCAACATGATCATATATCGAAAGTATGACAATTTATTAAATTCCGAAGTACCAAAATCGAGTTTTTGAGTATCCATGGAAGAGGATACTTGTTCCACATTATAATTCAAAGCTTTCAATTCTTGGTAGGATTGGATATCCGTACAATATGCAATATAATTACTCATATTATGTGAAATAAGAGAGTTCAAGTGATTTTTGGCAAGTTCAATTCCTCCATAATTAAATACACTTATGTATAATAATTTCCGCGGAAACATAAACATCATGGCCATTCATATATATAAGATATATAGATAACATACAATATATTAACGAGTCGTTATATGATATAATCGAAAAAAATCGATCTAAATGGGTATTCTTCCTTTTTCATATTTTTCTTTTTACTCCTTCAGTATAGAATCAATCGTGTTTTCATCCACTGGATCGCTATAATTCGGAATAGGACCTTCATCATCATAATAGACATAACCTGTAGCGGTAGGTCGCGTATATTCGATGTCTTCATCCTCATCCTCTTGATCTTCATCCTCTGCATCTTCATCCTCTGCATCTTCATCCTCTGCATCTTCATCCTCTGCATCGGCAATATTTGTTTTCATGTATTCATATACGCGACCATGAAAGATCCTCGACAAATTGTGTAAAAGGATTAAAACCAGGACTACCCCTATTATAAAATACAAAAATGTAGTGAAATTAAAATCGAACATATCCATGATATAATCGTATGAGAAGAAAAAAAAATATGACGATTGAATATATACTATATACTATATACAATGCCCAATTATTTGCCGCCTACTGGGTATTTTTCATGGAAGGGACAAACATTTAACCAAATAACAACAACAATACAAAAGAATAATGCGACCATTGGTGCTCAAAACGGAAGCACCCCTGAAAATCTTCGTAATTATTTTCGCTCAAGACCTCTTAAAATATATCGCCGCGAAATTGCAAGCAACTCGCCGAGTCATTGCAACTATCGGACATCATTGCGTATTGACGAATTTAATTCTCCCAACGGATACATATTATCCAATTCATACAACGATACGGGTTTAGAGAACACGTTGGATATAAATTTAAGTCAAAATGTGTATATGAGAGACGGATGCAATCTGAATAATACGAATTCCTGCATGACACAAGCGTCGAATGCTCTTCGGCGTGTGCGTAGCAGTGGTATGATCAAACGCAAATATGATCCTATTACAAATAACTCTAGCTACTTCACAAACACGAATCAGTATTTGAACAACCGGAACAAGACCTACCGTCAAAATCTATTCACATTCACAGACCCGATCAATGGCTGCAGTGCAACTTATAAACCCAGCAATGCCCAGTTTTCGAATCAAGGCGCTGTATCATCGAGCTCTCTTATTGCCCGCGTGAAATTCGATACAGTGAATACAGTCGCAAGCCAAACGGGTACGGTGTTTGGTACAAATACGGCAAATGCGCTTGCCTACAATACGTATAGTGGAAACTATACGATTAAGGATAAGCTCGGATTCCCGCGAAAATGCACCCCGACTGTGAATTCCTCCGGACAATTCAAGTCGTGCATAAGTACAAAACTTACTTAGTATGATTTCTGATTCTCATAATAAAACAATTAAATAATTCATTTTGATAAATTATTTAAACAAACAAATGCTACTTATGTATTATTATAATTAATCATAATGGAGTCTAATTCATCCTATATAAAAACGGATAATAACATCTTTATAAATGAAAAGTGTATAGTATGGGTAAGAAAAATGGATAATTGCTTAAAAGTAGGTACTGTACAAAGTGATGTTATTTTTACACCTTTTCTCATTTAAAATGCCCATTTAATATTTTGTAAAACAATATAAAGACAAAATGTTTTGATAACATAAGTAATGGTTTCCTTGATTTTTCCAACTTCACACAATGAATCTTTATGAGTGAGTCCCGAAGACAAACAAATGAGTCTCATAATGAGGAGTGTAGTAAATCACTAAAGCGTCCTTCACCATTGCACTCTCAATGGAAAAAGTTGGACCATCGTAGGTGTAATTCCTACTATTGACTTTACACTTTTTCATTCCCATAAAAAGGGCATTTTAAATGAGAAAAGGTGTAATGTATATAAAATATGCAAATTAAACAATCCGCATAGTTATCATAAACTGAATGATAAACTGAATGATGTTGATTTACAGCCTTCACCTTAAGGAATTAACTGCATTTTATAATGAATTTCATGATTGATTATAAAATAACCATACAATCTAACCATCTAATCCACAATGTTCTCGTATTTTTCAATAATACCTTTGGGCACAGAAGAAATATTCTTTTTCTTTTGTAAAATAACCATTCGCTGATCATCCGTTTTTTCGATCATGTCATAATAATCCAATACAATATGATATTGGGGTCTGTCCAGGAAATCGTCAAATGCAATATAGCAGTCATTGTCGATTACGTCGAATGATTTTAGACAACAGGATACGCGAAAACGGCCATCAATAAACACTAAATCGATTTTGTCGGAACCATTTCTTACAATAGTTTATATATGATCGCTGTAATTCTTTCGTTGAGCAAAAGTGCTATGGGGACCCGGATGTCCCCAGTTATTGGGTCGTGTATCCATCTCATTGTAAATGTAATGAACTCTGTTTTCGGGAATTTTTGTTCGAAGAATATTTTGCCATTCAATATCGCTTTCAACCGAATAAATCGTTTTTATATTCTCACGAATACTTGCCTGATAGGTTGAGCCTCCCGATCCATATTCAAAATAAACGGATGCCTTGTCCAAATACTTGTAAAACATGTTCATGTCTTTTTCAGACAAATGCGGAATCATTATTTATTTTACGTATAAATAGTGATCTTATATAATGGATTTCATAGAGAACGCATGCAGCATATCAAAAAATGAGTTAAAAATATATAATAAAAAATATAATCGTGTTTGTAAATGTACTTGAAAAAAATCGGGATGACCCTATGCGGATTATGGGGAGGACTCGGAGCATATAGAGGTCATCAGTTATATAATAAAAATTATCAAAGCAAATTAGAACATTACCGTAAATATGGCAAACATACAGAACCTGAACCCAAATATTATTATACAAAGGATGCAGCGATTTCTGTATTAAGCTGTTTATCTTATTTTTCATTATTGCCTATTTACGATGAATTGCATAAATTGCAGAATTTTATCCGAAAGATATTATAATGAGTAAATTGAATTATTTATTATATGTAATGTATTCGCGATAGCATTTACACAGTGGATGATGATTTTTATTTTTCATTTTTTCATTTTTTATTTTCGTAAAAGAAGAATATGAAATTCAAATACATGCTGCATCATACTATGAATAAATATTATAATATATATTGTAATTATTATACTAATACGCCGTCATAGGATTATACGGAACATCGTATTTAATACACCAGTTTGTGCTCTTTTGGATATTGATTTTAATGAGATTGTTTATTTTATCATTTTTGTACTTGGAATCAATAAGAGACAAGGTCTGATGTATGTTTTCCATCTGCTGCTGACCAAATATAGAATTGTACTCCTCCATCTTCGTCAAGAAATAATTCGACGAAGGAACATTCAGAAATCGATGAATGTACGCATCGGGATTCGCCATCATACGATCAAAACACGATTTCAAATAGGGGTAAAAGGCTTTACATGAGGAATGCAAAAAATGAGAACATACTATGTATTTCTCTGAATTCGCAAACCGACTTGTTAATGGCTTCGAAATATACACCTTTTCGTAAAAAGATGAAAGTAAGTGAATCAAATCAATCGTATGATGCATAAACGAATCAAATATTTTTAATACAAAACACCCATTCTTTTTCTGCATGCACAATGCATATGCGATCTGCGCAAATAACAGCCGCGATATGTGTATTTCCTGCTTGCTAAAATCGAGAGAAAAGTCGAACCCACCGTCTCCGGTTATCAAATCGATGGAGGATGCATATTTCTCCTTGCAAAACAGAAAGTTATTCACACTTAAAATGTTTCCAGTATTATCAATGCCGGTTTCCACATATACATTCGGGTTCTCCTCCAAGAATGTATTGCTCTTTTTCCAAGCCGGAATATTATTATCATTTTCATTATCGAGTATGGTCATTCCAACATACAAATCGCTGGGATTCTGTCTTAGTTCTACAAGGGCTTCGATAAATCCACCCGGTCCTTCTGCAAGATGAAATGTCTTAATCGGCGATCGCGGCGATTTCAACAACATATACTTGTCGCTGGACTTATCTAGATAGATATTTGTATTTCGATGAAGAGGCACAATCAAATCCGTTAATTTGAATGTATGTATCATTTCAATCATTTTAAAATACGATCTAGAAAGGGGTTTATGTTTCGAGACCGCGCGCTTTTTATTTGGAATCGATGTATGAATATACTCATATGGATTGGTGTATTTCTTATAAGTATCCCATTCCTTTTCATGATCCTGTATTTTGTTTTTGATGTCAGCCAAGTAATAAGACAGTGATGTAGATATATAATGTACTGGGATTTCATCACGAAGTTCAATATTTAAATGCTTATAGGTATCCATATCATTTCGAGGTAATAAAAAATAAATCATTATGCGTTATCGTATATTATGTATTATAGTTATGCCTATTACCCAATATATATCTGAAATTATATAATGTGGATACTTTATATGATTTCATAATCCAATTTACAGACCTTTTTGCATATATACTTATCTAATAATTTTAATTCGCGGTTTCTTTGCCTTTTCCTTTTCTACCCTTTCTATTTTTTCGATCTCTTTGGGAGATTTCAACACAATATTTCCGGAATTCACAATATCCTCTTGTATGGGAGAATAATCATCCAACACATATTTGGGGGCTTTTTTTAATTTACGAACCCGGATAACCTTCTTGGTTTCATAATCAATCTTTGTCTCCTTATTATTGTCCAGTTTCACGACTGTATTCGCAAATTGAGTCGCGTCTTTTTCATCTTCATATTTTTCTTCGGCATTCTCAATATTATTCATGTATTTGGAGCTTATACGCCGAATTGCATCCGCATTCACATTTCTCATTTTCTTGAATATGAAATAACGATTCATGAATGATATTCGTTTTTCCTCAGGACTCATTTGTCTCGCTTCGCCATATTCATACTTCTTCTTTGGATCGCGAGCAATCTCGTTTTCCATTTGCAAATACAATTCGTCAAACATACCGGATGAGGATGGAAATCCCATCTTTTTCGCATCATCGTTAGGGATCAATACAAAACCGTAATCTTCCATGATCTTTACGAAATACTCGAAATTCACCAGATATTCGACAAATGCCTTATTAATTGTCTCCTGGAATATACGAATCTTGTATCCAAGGGATTGTTCGTCATGAGGAAATCCAGTTTCGTTATACATTTTCACGATTTCATATATCTTCTTATTTCCCTTCGTAATTATGATTCCTTCATCCATTATTTTATCGCGTAGCATTCTGAATATTGTGTTTCCGTCATAACAAGTTCCAATAAAGTATCCACCTATTTTTGTGCATTCCGAAAGATTCTTCAAGAACGAATTCAGGGTAGAAAGCGATTCGAAGAAATAGTGAAGAGCAAACTGACATGAACTTATGTGAAATCCATCCTGAGCGACACCATAATTCTTATAAACACCTTCTCCCAATACCTTTCTATCTTTCGGTCCATTTCCAAATACGGCACGTGCAATCATTTTATCTTTCTCCGTGGAAAACGCTTCCGTACTTCGAATGTTGAGACTACTGTTTCCATGGACAAACAGCGCGCGAGGCATTACACTTGTAATCTTGCGCTCCTTCAAATAACGCGCGCACGCGCCATCCAGATGATTGTGAATATTATCCTTCGATATATCTATTCCAAAGACGAACCCCAGTTTCGCTTGAACCCACTTGGATAAATCTCCCGCCTTTCCAACGGCATAATCAATAAGATTGTCTTTTCGGTTCGAGACTCCTAGAATAAGACGCTTTTTCACATATAAATTATGGAAATTTCGAAGACCCCGCGTCGAGCTCTCTTGATTCGCGCGATTGTAATATACATCATCGTCTTCGGCTAGCTCAGGAATTCCCAGCCCAGTCGATATCATTTCCTCCGTTATAGGATTATGTATAGATTTCCAATTGCTGTTTGCAACGTGATAGGCATTTCCATAGTTTCGCATTCCAGCTCTTAATTCAGCGGTCTTATCATATCGCACTCTTAGCGGAATCCATCGCCAACCTGCTTCTAATTTTGTATCGTATTTGAATTCCACAATCATATTTTCCTCGAAATATTCGCCCTCTTCCGTTTTCATAACCAACTCTCCGTTTTTTCCCGTTAATAGTTTGATATTGCACATGCACGCAAGAGGATCATACGGATTTGTGGGTTGAAAAGGAACCGGTTTATAGGTTTCTTCATTATCGAGATCTTCGGGAGACGGCAATATATCATCAATCATATTTTGGCAGGGGTTCAGGAATCCATGTTTTTTCTCATCAAATCCGCACCTCAGAATAAGCGTCTTGTATTGTACCAAATCCTGAACACTGCTTACATTTTTCCCATCTTGGAAAATATTGTGAATATTGTCCATTCCGGTCTTTTCGTCTTTGCGAACAGATACCAAGAAATCAATGGTATTAAACTCTGCCGGCTTCCACTTGAATGATAGATCCCATACAGGTTTATTTACTGAACCGGCAACACCCACGGTATTGCTTGCAACCCCTGTATTGCAAGGTGTAAATATCAGACCATCTGTATTATATTCATAGATACCGTCTTTGATATTTGAGAGAATCGCGGAACATCCCTGAAATATAGACATGTCTTTGCTACTTGTGTAGAACTCCTTGCATTTGATAACAATCGGACACGATATTGTGTTTTCTCTAGAATCCGATTGTTTCTTTGATCCATCGTCCATTATAGATATGGGTTTAATGAGCTGAATGGCTTTCGATAACAGATACAAACGATACTTATTGTCATGATCTTCTTCTTGGCCCTCGATTTTCATAAACGCAAGTTCTCTTACGCTTTTTCCATTCACATAGTAAATATCGAATGCAGCATACAGATTGATGTACTTTCCTTTTTTATCATGAATAATATGTTCCCCGTCCAAAATACTATTTTGCAATGTTTTTTCGCGAGTAAGTGTCCCTGTGAATATAACATTCATATTTGTATCGATCATATAAATACGACCATTGTCATGAATGTATAATAATTTACGCTCGCCATCTGCCTTGTCAGTGACTGTATAGCCATTACGAATATTAGGAACCGTTTTGTCTTCATTGTTTTCTTCGATATTTGCAATCTGAAGCGTATAAGAGGAGGGTCCGACAAAATCTCGAGAAAACACACGGCGAGGCTGGTATTCCTCCCCATGAATCAGTTTCATATAGGCCTGTAATGTACTTTCGCGCTCACTATACGAAATAGGATAGTTTGTTCCCTGAATAGCCCCTAATATAATTCGAATGGCCTTTTTAATTGCATGTATAATCGACGATGAAGTATTATATTCGGTCCCAACTCCAATACGAGAATTGTCTAATTCCAGCTCAACTTCATACCCAGATTCGGCGTCAAATACACCCGCATCCTGAATCGTGTATTGCGGAATAGGGACTTTACCGCTTTTTTTATTGCTTTTCACTATACTGATATCTACAAATACTGGATATTTGTTGGATATAAAGCGAGTACGATTCATGTATCGAAATAACTTTTTAGAATCAAACCATTTCGAAAGAGTATTTTTGACAACATCGGATGCCATGCTATAATCCTGTTCCATCTGGTAAGATACGCGAAAATTGAAATCAGGAAAATCAACCGGTTTTATTGTGGGAGAATCATTTTTCTTGTTATCTACCGGAAGTGATTTTTGGGTGAATTTCACAAAACGAGTATCGGATGCAAGACCTTCAATCGAATCGATGACTTTTTGAATACTGTTTGTTTTGCAATACTCTTCAATCAAACTAAGTCCAGCCATTTCTCCGCGAATATTGGATATTTTGGTTAAACCGGTGCGCGGATCAACATACTCGTTTTGAATTCTCAATAAATGAATACCATCGGCATTTTCAGTATAAAAACCTGCATTCATAATACTTTTTACCACATTTTCATAATCGATTTTTGTAAGAGGTCGGGCTACCCTGGTATTTGTTCCAAAACGTATTTCAAGCTCGCTGGTTTTTCCCTTCACCTTTTGAATAGGATTACTTGCTAAATAAACATTTACCATATTTTTCAACTTCTCATTCGGGGTTTGTTTATCTTCATTTGTCTGATCCTCTTTGTTATTTTTGGGAGGAGGACTACCTTCTGGACTTACCGGTTGGAAACGAAGTGGAGGAGGACCTTCAGGAGTTGCTGCTTGGAAACGAAGTTGCGGAGGAGGACCTTCAGGAGTTGCTGCTTGGAAACGAACTGGAGGAGGACCTTCAGGGGTTGCTGCTTGGAAACGACCTGGAGGAGGACCTTCAGGGGTTGCTGCTTGGAAACGACCTGGAGGAGGACCTTCAGGGGTTTCTGCTTGGAAACGACCTGGAGGAGGGGTACCTTCCGGAGTTGTTGGCTGCATTAGTCCTGATTTTATTTTATTCATAAATTGGTATATAGTGTTGTCATATATTATTTTCATATTTCTTTTTCAATTTTATTAACATTACAACATTACCATAGTGCATGAGATAATAGTTTATTATACAGTTCTGGTTTTTTCAAGGCAATTCCTTGTTCATCACAGATCTCAACATCTAATCTTCGAGATATATCCTCCAAATTACATACTTTATAGGACGATATTCCCTTTAATGGTTTATCATAGGATTCAAGCCTATACTTATTCTGAATGATATTATGGAGAACATCCATAGTTATATCTTGAGAAATTCCGTATTCTCTATCATTTTTCATGTGAATTAATAGGGTGTTTTCCAGATTTAAATCTTCCATTTCGTTCTCATATTTATAAAACGAAAATACAAGATATTTATTTTTACGAACAAGGTAAATCGTCTTTTTGTAAAAAACAGACATGGCAATCATTAAATGAAAAAGGGATCTTGGATCCCGATGATTCGAAACAGCAATATCTGCATTTATTTCTTGAATTAACGCATTGGATACCTTATTGTTTCCTTCTTTCAGTTTCATCGCATTACTAGAATCTCTAAAATAATCAAGCATTTTCTGACGCTCATTCACCTCTACATTTGCATATTTATGCTCATCCAACATATACTGCGACATACCATATTCGCCAAGATAAACACACCAAAATACACTATTTTTCCGGGTTGGATAAAAAATCTCATGTTTGGGTTTGTTGGGACTCGCGGATGCACCCGTTTGCATGGCACATATATCACTTTGCGATTCAGAAACAATAGTCGCCGCAACAACCGAAGGTGTCGAAGCTACAATAACATCGACATTATTTTCATTTGTAGAAACGGGGGGCATGATCGTATTCATCCACCTCAGCGCATTTTCCTTCGTAAGCATATACTTTTGTGTATCCGATATGTTCATTTTATCAAATTTATTATCTCCGTAAAAAATTTGATACAGCGTATGTTGGAATGTCATGGTTTTCGATTTATAGATTTTTCAGTTCAGATATAATATATATCTACTAATCTTTAACCTTATTTTCAAAATATTTATTTTTCATGTGCTCTAGATAGACGTTGGTGTATAATAAAATTATACATCAATAAATACATCAATAAATATACAATAAATATACAATAATATACGATATTCATTACACTTTTTGGAGTATGGATTCTATCGATTCAATGCATTCACTTGAACACAATGCATCGGTTTCAGAACATAGTCCAGAAATGGCATTTTGAACATTCTTTTCAAATTCTCCCAATTCATTCAATGTGAAAGCCCGATTGATTAAATGATATTCGCCAATTCGATTACTACCAGTTAATGTCGGACTGCGAACAAAGTAGTGTTTTTTCCCATAATTTTTCCCAGATATATACCATTGCAATGAGGGTTTATTTATACTGCGCAAGCCATTTCCAGTAAATAGACATATTTGTATATCTGCGTATTTGGCAAAAATAAGTACATCCAAATCACTAATGTAATATTCTGGACTCATGATCGCGGTTTCGAGAGTGTATTGTCCCTTTTCGATTCCGGATACAATCGCCGTTTTTCCTTGGATCCTCAACATTTTCAGAATGGATCTCTTGTATTTCTCCATATACGGTTTATAGGCTTCCGATAACGCCGTTTTGACAGACATTACTGAAATCGGTATCGCGTTTTCCATCTGAAATATCGCAATCAATACATAAAAACTACAATGATGGGATGTATTTTTAAACTTCATTTCTTTGGTGGTCTTTGGAAAGATACGCTTCCACATGCTCTGTTGGGGATTGCCAATAACATCCACTGTCTCATGAATACATCCCAAAATATTCTCCTGAAGTCGCGATTCCATTTGATTTTCAGTCATTTCTGCCGGGAGTTGTTCCGAAATAGGTATTCTTTCAGTAGAATACTTTTGACTAACTTGCGGCTGAGCATTCATATAATTGGTATTCTTGATTTGGCTCGATACATTCATTGGAACCAGATTTTTCAAATAATCATTATTCAACGAGGTTTGTATGAGAATAAACTCGTTTTCGTTGATTTTATATTCGTCATTCGTAATATTCAAATAATTTTTATCATTTAACATGAACAACCGAATACGGCGGTATCGCAACAACTCGTCTGCAATTCTCCCATAATATATTTTTTCATTGTCCTTTCCGGTAATCAAATGCCTCTTAGGAATAATAAGTGTGGATTTATTTTTCTTTACAATACAGTATTTACTGGGCATGTCCTCATTGCACACAAGATCTCCAAAAGACATTAATACATCATCGTCGAAATCATTGAACACAATGCGATCCTGTACCAATAATCGAATTTCATTTGAGATCGCCTTTATTTTCTCCAAATAAGTCCATTTCGTGTTATTTGCGAATGCCAATATTTTTTTCTTTATTGTTCTCGATTCATATCCATTGAGTGCCTCCCGAACAATCGTTCGAAATACAGAATAAAATTGTGTTTCCAATGAAATGTTTTGCACAACACGAGCACGCTCTGCGTCCTCTTTTTTGTTCGAGGTTATCAGTTTGTCTGCAATATTATAATTTGAACTGTTCATTATCGGGAGATCGTCATTGACCACATTTTCAATCGGCTGATTCAATTGAACAAATTGATTTGTTTCTGTTAATATACCGACAATAAGACCATCTTCCACGACTTTCATTCGCGGCATACACAAGACTTTTCCGGTTTGCGATAATCGCTGTAGTTCATCGAAAGTGGTATAGTAATCACTCCATATTTCATCGTCATATATACTTCGTTTGTCAATATTTTGTAAAGGGGCGCCTGGACTGCAGGGAACATAGATCTCTTTATCTCCCACAATGAATCCGATCGTCTTGTACTGAGAATTGACAACCTGAGCATGTATTTTTTCATGAAGTTCTTTCAGCGCATTGTATAATTGGGTCGCATCCAAATTTTTCTTGAAATTGTATATTTTCGGCAAACTGGGATTCGGGAGACAATATTTTTGCATGCTTTTACTGATAATTTTCATAATTCGATCAATATGTTTCAGTGTCGCGTGTTCCAGAAATAAAACGGCCTTGTGTATTTTGCCATCCACGTCCTTATAAATACACAGAGGCTCATAAAACACATCACGCTTGATAAGTATAAATGTTTTCTTTGTCGAATCATACAGCTTATTTCGCGAATTTGTCGGGCATAATATGCGTATATTTCCGGTAATGTCGTCTTCCATCATTTCCATAATAAACATATTTACACCACCGGGAATCATATTTGGATTGTCATCGGTCATCATATCCCACAAATATTGGTGGTCAATGACCGATTTATCGCTCATCAGGAACTCCATGTAGTTCTCATAGGAAGCAATGGTATCTTCCAAAAAATCCATTTGGTACTCGTCCTCCAAATTGATGGATTTATAAAAATCACTATTCTCATACTTGGAAATATTGATCTTCGACAAATCAATACGGTTCGGTTTGAACACAGAAACTAGATAGCTATTGTTATACTCAATAAATTTATCGATGGATATATTTTTCTGTATAATCTTTTTCAAATCATCTACACTGGGAGATTCTTGGAGTTGATGACTATGCCCATATAATTCTGCGAAACAACCCAATATCGATTGATTCGGTTTTTGTTCCACGGATGATCGCAATACACATGAAGTATTGGGTTTAATAATGGCGGCATTATTTTCAGTTACGCACTTATTACTGTCTAATTGCAAAAAATGCTGCACTGTTAATGGTAAAAATCCAAAACGATTTACTTGGCGCATCGGAAATGTCTCATTACTCATAATATATCCCGTTACGTCGGCCTCGCTAGAACGTTTGCGGGGAGTTTTTATAGCAGACTTTTTAACGCTTGTCGCCTCTACGTCTTCCTCGGCATCAGATTCGTCGGCTTCTTCAACCCCGTCCAAATACTTCCAATTTTTACGCGGGTTCTTGAAACAACATGGCATGAGTTTTCCGTTGGGAGTCTTTTCCTTGAGGAATCCAGGATATCCCATATGGTATTCTCCCTTACCCTTTTCATAATGTTGAATCGGATGATTAAATTCATAGACAAATGCATCACTAGGTACCGTCTTTGCATTTTGCGGAATAATCTTGTCGGGTTTTCCCTTTTTCGCGCACTTTCCTGCAATAATGTCCTCTTCCGTCATACTCATATTTGTAAGAAGACACCAATAACGAGGACATATGTAGTAATGCTGTTTGTCAGGTTCGGACCCGTATTTCAATGCCTCTGTATATGAATTTGGGCTCTCCTTGTCAATCTTAGTCTTTTCATCCTTTGTTAGTATAATCGGCTGTCTTTTTTTTGCGGATTGACAAAGACGAGAATATCCTTGAAATTTACCACTTTCTTCGGAAACAAACAATTCGGGGTCCAACTGTTTCATTCTCTTAAAAAAGATGGTTGGATTTGTTAATGATTGCCCAACCGGATTAAAATGATAGGATTTCGTATTGTCTTCGGGAGATGATAATGGAGTATTTGCACCTCCTTTCTTTCCTCCTTCCAATTCCTCTTCATCCTCGTCCTCATAGAAAATGGCACCGGTATCATCATCGTCGTCTTCGTCTTCTTCGTAAAAAATAGCAGCAGATTTTCCCTCGTCGCCCTTCTCTTCCTCTCCCCTTTTTCCCAAGATATCTGTTTTTGAAAATCGAATCGGCTGTGCATGAATCGCCGCTGTAGATACTACATTATCCACATAGGGATTTAATACATCCTTATCTATTTTGACAACTTTCATACATACATTTTGCAGCTCCTTTTTGGGAATCTGTACTGTCTCCGGATATTGACTCAATCGAATCATGCTGTCCAAATATACATGTATTGTATCCAGGTAAGATACACCCAAAATGTTATCCGCGACAATGGTAATTGTCTTATCGAAAAAACTGACTTTGATGGATACTGGAAATCCCGGATTGTCTATGATCTTTCCACCGACATCTTTGTGTGTCCCCAAATAATCAATGAGTCGCTGATTTGCATCCTCCTCGCTCATTTTATAATTTTGCATAAGCCCACTTATAATGTCGTTAAGATCCTCGGTTGTCTTGTAGATTTCATTAATCAATAGAGTCTGTGCATCCATTTCGCGGAAATTTTCAACGCGTTTGTATCGCATAGTAGTTCCTGTTTTCTCATTGTCCTCAATAATATCAAACACACTTGATATGCATCCAATGTATTTTCCGAAATTAAGATCATTATTTAACTGCGATTCCAATACATAATTCATTTGAATAATTTCAATGTCATCGCGATAGAACGAGTCAAAAATAGGAATGCTATATCCGATTTGTTTAAGGCTCCCGTTCATTTGTAATATAACCGGATTCACCAATGTTTTCAATAAATCAGTTAATTGTTCGAGTGAAACGGGAGATTTATATGTCGAAGATATCAATACATCCCCATTTTGTTCAATCGACAGTTGAAAAGATGAGGATACCTTGAGCGTTTCAGGATGAATATCTTGAATATACATGGCGATTTGCTTCGATTTTCCAATTTCCTTGGATAATTTCATAACCATGTTTTCTTGCAAAAATGGAATGTGTTTTCCATCATTTGTGCGCATTTCAGTATAAAGACGATACACATTCTCCCGACGTGTTCCCGGATTCCACTTAATAAAGGGAATGTTTCGTGTGGAATGAATCGATTTAAACACCGACTCCAGCGGAATAATCGCTTTCATAAACGATTTTATTTTGAATTTTATATTTGTTATACCCTTCTTCATATACTGAATTTCGTTTCCATTGCGACTATTATAGATGTCGTAAAAGATATCAATACTCTTTTGATAAAGCGCCGTATTCTTGTTTATGATCTTGGCATTTTCTTTGAGAAACCGTTGTTTTTCAGACAGCCAATCTCCCAAACTGCTTATTCCATTTTTGTAAAGAAGAGGAAAATAGGTACGTATTGCATATGTTTCATCGACTCCGATCGCATTGCAATGATCAAGCACCGGTTCTACTTGCGCAACATAGATCGTTTCATCATGAATTCTCCCAAAGTGATAGTTTAATAAAAGATGATTGTCCAATAAAATAACCGATTTATCATCTTTTAATGTGCCAATATTGTTTGCAGTTAAAGTGTATGGATTTGCAGAAAACATATATGTGGATTCGTCATCTTCATACATGATTCCCAAGGAAATGTTTTTAATGACATCTTTATCGCGAAAGGCAAGTTCGATGTCTTCGAAATCATATTTTTTGGATTCGTTGGCGGCATCAGGGAGATCGAGACCGATATTATAATTCGAAAACAATTGTTTCATAACAGGGTACGTTAGAGGTTCAGTATCTTTCTTGGTAATAGCTCGATGCAAATCGATATAATCCACCTTTTCAGGAATCTTGCAAAACAAATATAATTCAGGGTATGCGACTTGATTCACATTCAGTTCATTAATAATTTTTTTCTTAATGGAATGAATGCTGTCGTCCAAGTATATTTGTGCATCTGAATATACAACAGGAATCTGTAGTTGTTCGATTTCATCCAACTCAGTTTGACTAAATATTTGGTTCTTATCATTCGAGTTATTTCCTTTACAAAATACGAGTATAGTCTTTGTTTTGTTCTCCGAATCCAACACACGTACTTTGTAAATATCTCTTTTAGGTAGTTCTATGACCATATTTGATTATAATAAAGAGACATTTTATGTTGTATCTATATAGATCATATTATCATTTTATAAATGAAAAAGGCAGTCTTAGTAGGAATTAATTATGAGAATGATCCTAATGCTCGTTTATATGGATGCATCAATGACATCAATAGTATGGGAGATATATTAACAGATGCGTTCGGATACAGAAGTGAAAACATTACTAAATTGAGAGATGATACAACAAGTGCATCTTTTCTCCCAACAAAATCAAATATATTAAGTAGTTTAAGCAATTTGGTTCGCGATTCTGCAAACTGCGCCGAAATTTGGTTTCATTATAGCGGCCATGGTTCTCAAATCATAGATCGTAATGGAGACGAATCAGATGGAAGAGATGAGGTTATTGTACCTTTGGATTATAATAAAAACGGGGTTATCGTCGATGATGAAATATTCAATATACTTAGATCCTCTCGATGCAAAACAATACTTGTATTTGATTCGTGCAACAGCGGAACTGTGTGCGACTTACAGTGGAAATTCGATTACGTAAATAATAGACAGGTGAAAGTTCTGAACACCTCTCAACGCGTATTATCGAATCCAAACATTATATGTTTTAGTGGTGCGCGTGATGATCAAACCGCAGCAGATAGCTATAGCAAAGATAAGCGTCAGTGTATAGGTGCTTTCACAGATGCATTTTTGGCGTGTCTCCGAAATAGCAATATCAATATAGAAGCAGTTCGATTGCACACAGATATATGTGCGTATTTACAGAGAACTGGTTTCTCCCAGAGATCTACATTATCTACATCTTCGGCGACTCCATCCTATGTATTCAAACGCACAGGAACCCTTGGTGAGCCGGCGCGTGCATCGATGCCTATTGTGAATTCTTCGGTAGTGAATAGTCGGATTGCTACTATGAATTTGAACTTGAAACCACAAAGTGTGAATATGAATATAAAACACGTATTTGCCGAGACACACCCAACCCCGAATACTCCTCGACCTGATCTGCGTATGCGATTTGTTTTTTAATATAGTTATTTTTGCAAAAAATATTATACTCTAATTTCTGTACAGTATAATACGATTATTTTGGGTCGTTGATCCAATCAGAAATTATTTTGTAATCAACTGGGTTTTTAGTTTCACATACTTGAATCCAATTTATATTTGATGAAATAGTTCCAAAACCAAAAAAATTAAAACCTGAAAATGTTTCAGACGCAACATAAATATAATATTTATTAGGTTGTATAAGTATTTGACGTATATAATTTGTATTTAACAAAACATTTGTTAATTTGACAAATCTTGACATAGTACTTATATGTATATTGTAGTGTATTTCTATTTTTTATATCCTATAAACAATAAAATTGAAAATATATACTGTATGTTCTGCACAGTATAATAATAGAGAAATATTATAATCAGTATAATGAATAATCTATCTCCCGAACAACGCGTCGCCTATTCCAAATTTGTGCGCGGAAAAAATCTATTTATTACGGGTCCTGGAGGTACCGGGAAAACAAAACTTATTCACCGTTTCACAGAGTACGCAAGTCTCAATCATATTCCCTATCAAGTGTGCGCGATGACTGGTTGTGCTGCTATATTATTGGGATGTAAAGCACGCACACTCCATTCATGGAGCGGTATTAAACTTGCAAAAGGAACGAAAGAGTCTGTTATAGAATCTGTATTGAAAAACAAAAGGGTTTGCAAATCGATTAAAGGTGTAAAACTTCTGATTATCGACGAGGTTAGTATGATGTCCCAGAAAATATTTGAAATCATCGACGATCTTTGTCGCCAAGTGAAAGGACGCCCTTTCGCACCCTTTGGTGGAATGCAAGTTGTCTTTACCGGAGATTTCTTTCAACTTCCTCCCGTAGGGTCCTATCATGAACCCGAAACCATGAATATGTGTTTTGAATCGCCGTTATGGGATAGCGTATTTGATCGCGAAAACACGGTAGAACTAAAAACCATTTTTCGACAAAATGATCCGGTCTATATCGATATATTGTCTCAAGTGCGTCGAGGATCTCTAGATAACGAGCATATTGAACGTCTTCGGGGATATGTACGACGAGAATACAACCCAGATAACCATTATGGATGTGCTCCCACAAAACTGTTTGCATTACGAAACAAGGCGGAGTATATAAATGACCTAATGTTTTCAAAAATAGATAAACCGTGTTATGAATCCAAATATACGACATGTACTACAAATACGAAATATATAGATGCTTGTACCCCTATTCCAGCAAACGTGCTACGCGAATGCCATGCATTAAATGCGGCCGAAGTTGAAAAAGAACTGGAGACTCTTACAAATAGTATGCAAGCTGAACAAGTATTTCAATTTAAAGTCGGAGCACTTGTAATGTGCACTAAAAATATAAGTCTAGAGACCGGTATATGTAATGGTACGCATGGCGTTATTATAGATATATTACGCGCAGGGGAAGCGCATGCAGTTCCCATCGTTCAGTTTGCGAATGGAGTAAAAATGACAATGACTCCAGTAGCATGGCAATCCGAGGTATATCCAACAATATCCGTTCATCAAATACCGCTACGACTTGCGTGGGCATTAACCATACACAAGATTCAGGGAGCGACCATGGATATGGCGGAAATGGATATTGGACATACGGTATTTGAATATGGTCAAATCTATGTCGCATTATCGCGAATCAAATCACTGGATGGTCTGTATTTACTGAATTTTCAGCCCGAGAAAATCAAGGCGAATCCCAAGGTTATCGCATTCTATGATCGCATTCAACAACAACAACAACAACAACAACAAGAACAAGATCAAGATCGCATTGCGACAACAGAATCAGAAGCATTTTCTACAATAGAATCGTTTGAATATGTGCCCGAAGAGATTGTTGCAGTAAAAGATCCGACCATTAAGATATGTCGGATGCCATATTGATTATTGAACATATGATATTTATATATTACCTAACACTTATTTGAATCCAATTATTTATTGAAAACATATCTCCACACCACTTTATATTTTCGTCGTACTCGGGATAATATACATTTGAAAAAAATCCCAAATAACCAATGATTGCAGAGAATGATCCATGCGATAATACTATATTCTTACATGTGCTCCCAAATTGAAATGTATATATTTCATCAACGACAACTATTTTTGCAGATCGATATAATCGTATTAAGTTTTTTATGATAGGATCATTTGGATTATCTGTCGATATATACAAATGATTAAATGAAACCCGTTGAATCGCGTTTATATAATATTTGAGTCCTGGATTATACTTTTTAACGTCGGTTAATCTTATGTGAATAAATAAATCATTATTATTATTGTACCGACGATTGAATACGTTATTTTTCATAATATTTGTCTTTACGATATCTGTATGCAAATAATTGTATAACAAATGACTTATTTCCTTGGTCTGGAAAAAAGAATTATTGGGATCTAAATTGTAATTTATAGAATCAGAATTATAAATTGTAAAATAGTTGTCGTCAGTTAATTCCTGAATCTCTGAATATGTATTATCTCCACTAAACAATTCGATCCCTAATTTGTTGATTATATCTTCACTACAGTAATCCACCTTCAAATTATGTTTGTGTGATAATATACTAACTGCTAAATTCCTTATGATTTGATTTCCCAATCTACCGTTTTTGTGTGTTGTTGTAATCATGTATATATATGTATATACGTGATTGTATATTTATTTAGGTATCGTGGGATATAGAATATATGTATCGTAAATATATAGGTGTGTTTGCAATATATGAAAACACAAAAATATGTATCTAGAAATAAAAAAATACGAAGGAAACAAAGACAAAAGACCAAAAAGGTTAAACGGACAAAGAACAGGGGAGGTACAACCGAAAATGCTGCGGCAAAAACAATACAGAAGTTTATGAAAAATCCGACTGTAGCAGAACGTCGTACTTCATTATTTTTAAAAAACATATGTAGTGATTCAAAAACATGTATTGCATTTGGTATCGAGCAACAAAAAATATATGACTTTTTTGATGGATATACGAATAAAAAATACATCAAACTACCGATTCTCCCCATTCAAGATGTGCAGAAATCCAAAAATGGATTTGTGAATCAAATCGAATATGAACGCGATGGGTACAAGTCGTATGCCATTATGAAAACCAGTTTAAAACCTAGTGCAGATAATTTGGTGTATGAATACATTGTAGGAAAGTATTTGAATAAGATGTCCAAATTTTACCCATGTATAATGCAAACCTATGCACTTATTCAATATGACAATGTAGAATGGAATAGGATTGATGTAGATCCAACAACCCCCGAATTATTATATGCGGCATGTTCTAATCCGCTTCAATATGGAGTACTAACCCAACATATAAAAGATTCATTAACATTATATAAAATGGTTAGAGAGTTTGGAATCATACATGATACAATACTATCATTACATCAAATATATTTCACACTACACTGCTTACGTAATAATTTCACACATTATGATTTACATCTCAATAATATATTATGTTATTCTGTTGGAAATTATAAATATATTGAATTTAATTACTATATGAATGACGGAACCGTTATTAAATATAATTATAATCGTCTTGCCTATATGATTGATTATGGTCGTTGTTTTTTTCATGAATCCGATACAAATAACAGTGAAAGAATATTAAATACATTATGCACAAAGCCTTGTCCAACACCATGTGGTGTGGGACACGGATTCAAATTTTTATTTGGAAACCCCGATATGTTTATTAATGGAACTCAACGAAATATGAGCGCGGATTTGCGAGCAATGAGACTGGCGTTTCATCCATATTATGGAGCAACCCCTGAATATAGAAATGAAAATAAGAATATATTTGAAAAAATAGTATTCGACGGAAGTTATAGTACTCCAGAAGTTTTAGAAGAAGGATTTTCAGAAAATAAAATTAATGATTTTTCCATTAATAATGTTTCCGATGCGTTTCATCTATTAACAACCGCGGTAAATAGGGCGTCGGATTATATTCAACGTATATATCGAGCAAAAAATTATACGAAACTAGGAACACTTCATATATATGAAGACGGTATTACACCTATAAGATATGAACCATATGTTCCATTACCTGAAGCTCCAATATCCGATGAAATTGCAAATAAAAAACAAAAAATAGATACAACTATTTCAAAAAATACATATGAAGCACCACCTCCAATCCCAACGGTTGGGATCTTACGCAACAGATTGGCGAATCAAGGACTACCTACACCAATACCTTCAAAAATACCGGTATCACTTGCGCCTGCGTATGATCCAAGTATTTTTGATGCAGATACACGTTCAAAATAATATCGAATACAAAATAATAAAAAATGATTTTTATTTTTATTATTTATACTGGCAATGCATTTACATTTAATGAGAGTTTATGATGTCATGTAATTTATCGAATGAATGGATTATTGAAATGCGGATTCTGAAACAACTATTTTATGGGTTTTCACATTCAATATATGAGCCCAGCTACGCGGTCCGCCTTTTTGTGATTTTTTTGGTATTTCACGTGCATCCCATCCAACATATTTGAATGGTTTGGAACCAACAGAAAGAGCCTCATCATATATTTCAAGCGCTTCTTTGAATGTTTTTGCAGATCCGTAAAAATCATAATATCCTCCACACGGGTAATAACCGACTCCGGCAAATATTATATACGTCGGTGCTTCCGATAAGTGTTCGCGGTAAATAGACTCCATTATTATTCGTTGCGCGGTTGTCGTATAATAGATATGTATAACAGGCTTTTTATTTCAATTTTATTATTTATAGGGGAGTCTCATATAAAATAGGAGAGTCTTATATTATGTTCATTGATATACGTTATTTCAAGGGTGTAAATCTATATCTTCGACGATAAAGATACTGAATTTACAATGTTTGTGCTTATAAACTTTTCTAAATAATTTTCCATGAATACTTCTCTTCGATTTTCATGCTTTTTTGTGAATACATAGCTATCTCCCTTTTTTCGAACGGTCCATCCCGACTCGATTGCGTTATTTATAAAAATCATTTTATTCATATTCGGCTCTGGATTCGTTTTCATATTTGGTTGCATATATTTTTTAAATATATGTAGTTTTCTATCATAAAACGCACTCATAGATATTATATTGATATCGATATCATCTATTTATATGATTTCAGTTAGGACAAGGGATTTCCGTCAGAGTCCAGTTTAATAAGACATATTTTATTTGACGGCATCGTGTTTTGATTTGGATTTGAAGTCATCGCCTCATCCTTTGGTGCGCGTTTCTTTGCACTACGATGTTCATATCCGGTTATTTTCTCCTTGCAAATGATTTGCCAAAAGCAATCTACTTTCGGGATAACATGATCGATCCATAGCTTATTGAGTTCTACAAGAACACATGAAAATTCATCCAAATACCAATAAATAACTTCGTAAAGATGATATTTGGATTTCATAGATTCTTTTGTATCGGATATCCATTGATCCAGATGATCTTTTTCAAGAGAACAGTCTAATGGCATATAGACATAATGCGGATTTATATTCCCCATCAACATAGACTCTCTTTCCACGAAATACAAGATGACCCCGCGAGTATCATGGACAAATTCATTAGCATAGAATTCAGTTTCAGTCGCATATTCTTTAAATCGTGTTTCTATGAAATCGCACTGGGTTAATCCGCATGTCTCCATCTGAAACTGCATTTGCACCCAATACTCATCTTTTGGGATTCCAGTAATATCACGATTATATATGTTTTTCACTTCAATCATTCTACCATAACGAGGTGATTCGCGATCGACGTTAATACCATCGGGAGATGCCCCAATAAATGGATAGGCTGGGTGTCGAATACAACCGAATTCGGCGACGCGTGTATTGTATTTTTTCTCGTATATTTTTACGCTCAGCGGTTCGTATTTGTTTCCCCAATGAAAGGGCGTACATGTATTTACTGAATTATAGGATTGTGTTTGGGATTCATCGCCGCCATCTATACTTTGGGTTAGACTCGACGACATTACAAACGGCTTGCATTTTTCATAAATCAAACTGTTTTGTACAGATTGACTGTGCGACAACACCTTCCATAAATTACTGGCGGTAATGAGGCCCGCTCGGTATTCGTACCATTCGCGAGATCTTTGCTTATATTGTTGCCCCTCATTATTATACAGGGCCTCTAATTTTTGATCGATGATTTCTTTCTCGGAATCAGTTAATGGATTAGGAGTGAAAGTTGGTCGCGACCTGGGAATAGCCGCGGGATTTGTAATTGTTAATTCATTATACATGCGGTTCATGAATTCTTCCAAAAGAGAGTCATCGTCATTCACTTCGATTCCCATGCTGTTCAACTGGATAGCAACCATTTCGGTAATGTCCCGCAACATGGTCTCCCGAAAGGATCCCATATAGAGGTCTTCCATTTCATATTCAATATAGTCGTTCATCATATCCAGCACATTATATTCCAAATTATATATATCATCTTCAGTCATGTTATCGATCCAACATATTTTGGTGGATGTCGAATTCGTGGATAAGGAAGATATACTATAAATATCACTTTCTCTATCCATATCCTCCAGTGCCATGTCGAATGTTAAATCGATTTCATTAATGATTGTATTCACTTGATTATCTGTATCGGAATCCGCCGATCCTTGCGATCCTTGCGATCCTTGATATCCATTGTCATTAACATCCATTATCTTATTATAATTATAATCATATAATAGCCTATTTGTATTATATCATTTTGCTTCAACTTTATGAATTAGTAAATTGAATTACTTATACTACGCACTATCTTCAATGCATAATTTTACGGAAGATGTGCATGCAGATCCTGATCCAGAACCAGATGCTGACTTTATGTTCTTCGTAGTTACTCTTTTTGGGGTTAATGACTTGAGAAGCGATACCTTCTTCGTATCCAAATTTCTCAATGTGAAATTGTGAGTAGTATCATTCCAGTGCAAAGAAAGTATATCATCTATTTCATGGTTTGTCTTGTTATATACAACGTCTTTTGCCTTTTGAAATTTACCTTTCTCCGTTGCATCTCTGAAAAAAAGTTTCAGGGAAGAGATTTGTTCCGCGGAAAGACCATTCTTCTCGGCATATTTATCCGCATACACATACAGTTTTTGCAATTTCATTGTCTTATCTAACTTATTCCAATTGTCGTTTTGGTTATTTTGTTTTTCATGTTCTAATAATTCGTCGGTTGTACTATAATTTGATTCGTTGGATACATATTTCCGATCATTATGTTGTTGTTGCTTATCATGCTCAGGTTCCGCAGATGAAGAAGACGTAGATGTATCAATAAAATCCATTGTATAGTTTATAATCTTTATGTTTATACTAATAATATATTGCATCTTGTATTTATCTTGTTTTTAATAAATAATAAACTGAGTTAAAAGAAAATATATTTTCGAACCGATTTTCGGGCTCTTTTCGATTTATTTTTACGAGTGCGTTTTGCTTTGGGTTTTCTGCGCTGTATTGGTGCTGAAACATCATATTTGCCAAATGTATTATTGATATTCATATTATTATTGATATTCATATCTGGGGATTGTGATATCGCATTTGCCTTCTGACTCTATTATTCGATATCTATTCATCCTCTGAATCATTCTCTTCTTCATGACTGCCTCCGCGTCCAGTTATATCAACATCATCTGGATATACAGTTAGTTTTGCTAAACTACCACCCATTTTTTGGCGCGTCTTTGACGCGTCTTCTTTTTCGCGATCGCTCTGGTCTAATAATTGAGCAATAACAGATATATGAGGATCGTTTAATTCGAATCGAGTACCAATGACTTTCACAACAATTTTTTGATTTTCAACAACATGATTGAAATGTTTATTCATATTGTTATGGTCCTTTGCAACAAACACGACGACCGGAACAATATCATTTTCGACCACTTCTGCGTGGATACCGGCTTTTGTAATCGTTTTAACAACGCACTCAATGAGCATTCCTTCCACTGGATGGCACACCATACATTCAAATACGGTTTCAAATACGATCCACTCGGAATTCACAAGACCACTCGAATAACTAATAATATTGACCGATCCTGGCTTAATATATCCCTCGCGAATGCATTTTGCCTCATTCATTTGAACTAGTTTTTGTTCCAATATTTGACGAACATTTTCAGCAATCTCGGTTATCAACAAAGATACCTTCTGATTCAAAATGGAACGTATATAAACGCCATAGATCTTACCAGTTTGCTTTACTGCAGGATTCTTCTTCTTCTGAATTTCGGACATTCTTTGATGATCAATAATATAATATAACAAATAGATTTTATATTATTCGTAGTTATCTTTTTTGTATGATCAATTTTACGATGCAACCACCAATCGTTGCAATTGCAACAAGATAGATTTTTGATAATTATAATTGTATGATATAAACTAACTACCTCTTTACAACATCATTCACATAGGTCTGTTCGGGATCGAAATAATAGATTTTGCCATCCTTTTCTGTTTCCGAGTACCAACGCAAAAGCATCTCTATCAATACACATAATCCAATATGAAATGTATCGTCATACTTATTATCATCACGCACTAATGTATTGAGCGCCTTAACAACATCCGATTTTGTGGTACTATCGCCGCAACGGGCACCAACATTGTTTCTTTTTTGTCGGACATCTTTGATTTTGAAAACCATATCTTTGTTTTTGAACATATTTACAAAGCCAATAATATCGTCGTTCATCTTATTTTTGGGAATAACAAATCGCGCAATCAATGACTCGTACTGTTTATAATCTTCCGCGTCGGCTTCTTCCCAGTCCGATGTTGGATTCTCTCGTATATATAGTTTGCTAACGTTCTCCTTTGTCAAAAATACTACCTGAGTCTCCCCAACAATCATCATTTTCTTGTCAAAATATTTCATACATATGGGAATGATATCTGTTTCTACATGACTATCCAATTCGACTCGATCGGGAGATAATAAATACTTCAGCAATACAAGTTTATTCTGAAACATGGTTAGATCAAGCATATGATATATTACATATTCTTTCAAAATATCCATGGGAATAAAATACTCGGCACTAATACTATCCATAACATGATTGGCATGTTTATACCAGTTCTTTTCTCCCGATGCAATATTTTGTCGTATTTGCGAAAATACAATATCATACTGTGAAGCCATCTTTCGTATTAGTTCAACCGCATCTTCATGCACATCGTCTTCTTTTTCGATTTGTTTGGAGACGGCCTCTTTATCCTCGGATACAAACATTGTCGGCACCTCGAGAACAACTCCGCGTCGTTTAAAATCCACTGGAACAGATCGTTCATAGATCGATGAATTGGGATCGCTGATTTCGACGGGCTGAAACACATAGTATTCATCTTTGTTTATCAGATTACCAATTCTCCCGTACTTATCCACCAAATATTCATTTTTATTATGAATAAAGATACTGAGGGCATGATAGATTTGTTCAATCGGATAGGGTCGAACGCGATTGATTTCTTTCACAAGATGATCGCGCCTGTAAAACAACTTTTCTCTATACAAGTCTCCAATCTTTTTCATAATATTATCATTATTTGTCTTTGCATAATAGGATTGATACGTATCTTTATTATCTCCCTTTACAGCCGCAAAGGGGCTGCATGTATATTCGCAATTTTTCATGTAATCGCATATTGAACTATGGGGTTCATCTCCGATCTTGAAGTCAATTGTCTTCTGAGACGACAATTTCATTTGTATGTGTTGATTCTCCACGATTTTTGCCATTTTTTCTACCGTGAAATTGGATTGAGAAATATTGAGTATGCAATCCACGGAACTCTCTTTCAAAGTCCGACTAACTCTCCCAATCTGGATCGCTTTCTTTTCCGCAAATCGATACACATATAAATCCACCGCTTCTTCATTCTTTGTCGATAATAGTGTAGAGTGCAAATATATTTCTACATTTCGTTCTTCAAACGGTAAATCGCAATGGCTCAAATTTCGAACGCCGCGTCCAATAATTTGTTCAATACGATTCATATTATACCAGGGTTCCATAATATGCACTTGTCGCACATTCTTGAAATCGAGTCCCTCGGATCCCGCTTTCGATACCAAGATAACCTTCACCTTTTCACCATATTTGTTATCGGGGTGCGTCGCATACTTAATATCTTCCGTATTCGAGGGAGAATACGATTTATCTCCCGTTATCATCATATATTTTGCAGGTTGAAAGGAAGATGGATCCGCCATTTGAGATCTGGGTTCCATGGTGAATGCGTTCAACGGATCTGCATATTGACTACGAAACAAATTCTTTTGATAAGACAATGTCGATGAATATCGGGAGAATCCCATTTCTTCCAAGGCAAGTGCAAGTGGAATAATACCGCCGTGAATATATTGGGAATAGATAACAATGATTCCGGTCGATTTCTTAACAATATTACATATATTTGCAATTTTCGCACTATACAACGATATTAATTCAGGACTGAAAATACGACCATAGGTGGATTCAACCGCTGACTTGTATTTAAAATTGTGTTTCATGGGAGAAGGCTTCATAATATCGTCGAAGTCCATGATATTCATCAATCCTTCATTACCAACGGTTTTTGAAATGATATTCATATAAACGTCCCCGCTAACATCGGGTTTCTCGGCAATCATTTTCTCCATTTCGGGATTGGGATATACCATGTTCAGGGATTCAATCGGGGTTTGCAGCAACGTGTATCCGAATGATTCCATATTTTCAAAAGACGGAAGTTCTCTAACATCTCCGAATGAAGTTTGATATGAATAGTCGCGGCGGCGCATATTTTCAATAATGGCATTATAAACCGTCTCCTGATATTTGCCGCAGTTGTTCAAATATAGGCGCAAATACTTGATCTTTTCATCAATCGCCATTCCATTCATCTGTTGGGTTGGATATACAACATTGAGCGATGCATCGAACGTATGTTCCGGCGCAAAAAGATGGGGATAGATGCGATAGGGAAATATGAATGGATTTTCCCCTCGGACATACGATACGTATCCCGTTAGTTTGCGTTTTAGAAGGTCTTCTCCGTTTTCAATAATCCCTTTTTCATCTCCCTGTCGATAATTTCCATCTTTGTCAAACACGCTCGCAGAATCAATCATCGACCGTTTATCATTGATATTGAGGAGATTTGTAATCCATATAATTTCCTTGTACGAGTTGAACATCGGAGTTGCAGACAGAAGCAATAAACGCATATTATCGCTGTATTTGGCGACCTTCATCAAAAGTGCAGCCGTCTTTTTATTGTTGTTTTCGTCGCTTAAACGTATATTATGTACCTCATCAATAATGACAAGACGATTATTAAATGCGCGACGAATGTTTCGCGTTTCATACTCGATGCGTTCTTTTTCGGGAAATTGTTGCGAAGACGATATTGCTATTTTGTCTTGAATATAATTGGCAAATTGTCCATATCCCATAAACACATAGTAGGTATTAATAATACTGTTGATCTGCGAAATAACTTTCTCCCGAGATAGTCCTTTTAAATTTGCAGGATTGATTTCTTTCAAGAGAGAGTTGCCAATACACGAATGAATGTCCCAGATGTCTTCATCGGACCCCATGATTCCATGAACCTGATTTGGATTCGGTATTTTACGTAATTTGCGATCATCAAAGAGTTGCATACGGAAATTCCCTTGGACGTTGGGAGATGCGACCACAATAATTCGCTGTTTGATTCCCACCTGTTTCATATATTGACGCATTTCTTCGGCAATTCCGATGGCGCTACATGTTTTTCCACTGCCGAGACCATGATAGAGTAATAAGCCATTATAGGGTGTTTGAAATGACATGAAATTCTTTACAAAAAGCTGGTGCGGCATAAGTTCGAACTTCATATTGCACATTTGATTTGCCTTTTCCTTGATTGCGACAGAAATATCGCCGTCATACTTCGTATCATAAAACTCCTGTCTATTTGCAATATCGACGTTAAACATGGGATCATTCAAGTTCGGATAAAGAAAATCATACTCAGTATTGGGAGATGTTTTTTCGGAATAGTATTCTTGTTTTTCAAGTTTAAATAATTCGTCGTTGTTGGCCTCGGGAGAAGTCGCATCTTCTTCATCCTGTTTCTCAAGAATTACAGGGACTGTCTTCTGTTTTTCAGGGACTATTTCGGATTGTTGTTCCTGTTGTTGTTCATGTTGTTGTTCCTGTTGTTGTTCCTCTTGTTGTTCCTGTTGTTGTTCTGGTTGTTGTTCCTCTTGTTGTTCGGCAAGTTTTTCTGATACGGGTTCATATTTTTGCAATTGTTTTTCAAGAGGAATATAGGGTTCTTTTTCAAGTTCTAATTGGGTTTCTTTCTCTATAGATATGCAAAGTCCGGTTTTCGGATGTTTCATGTATCCAGGGGGGCATCGTCGCGTCTTACTTGCAGATACAATGATAGGTACTTTTTCCATGACTGGAGATGATGTTATTTTTTCACATAAACCCGTTTTTTTGTTTCGACGCGTTCCATTTGGACATCTCTTTCCTGGAATAGCGGGTTCAGGTTCAATCGGAGTGGGAGCCGGAGACGGAGGTACAATAGGAGCCGGAGCCGAAGGTACAATAGGAGCCGGAGCCGGTGCCGGAGAAGGAGACGATAATTCTATTGCTGGTTGTATAGGCGACGATTGTATAGGCGACAATTGTATAGGCGACGATTGTATAGGGGGGTCGGATTCTTGTACATCTACTACTGGCATCGAAATATTTTCAATAGGAACGGGACTTGGTGATACTATATTATGAATGGGTTCGCATAGTCCCGTTTTTTTATTTCGGCGTGTTCCATTTGGACAACGACGATTTTTTTTCGTAGGCGACATTTCTTATTATATTACCTGCATATAATATAATAGGTTGTACGTAATATCATTTAACTATTAAATAAATTGTATTTTTGCAAAGTCCTATGAATATTTGTAATGACTTTCTTTTTTTCTAAATTGTAAGACCTTATAGATGCAATGCAATTTTCATAGGTCTTCCATTCCATTTGACTAACTTCATAGTGTTGAAATTTATGTACAGTACTACATGATTCATGATAGTCCATATACATCAGGTAGTACTTGTGTTTGTATGACTTGTAATTGGATCCAATGAATATTTCCTCAAACGGGAATATATTCTGAATGTTTTTCAATATACTACTTGGATACCCGGTCTCTTCGCAAAATTCCCGAATCGCGCACTGATAATCGTTCTCCTGGTAATTCCTGCGTCCCTTGGGGAATCCCCACTCCGGTTCGTCCCAGGTTTCCCCCTTATCCGATTCTGCAATTAAATCGTTCAATGTATAGGAATCGTTTTTCAAAAATATACCCGAATACAACATTTCATATTTTTCCTTCGACGATATTTCCTCTGTTTTGTATTTGTTCAGAAATGCATTCGATCCCCATAGTTTTTTCCACATCAAATTGAAATCTCCCGTCTTCAGCAGTTCTTTTTCTTGATTCGTCATCTGCATAATCATGTTCAATAAATAGTGTTTGTTATTTGTCGAGTATTTACCCCGCATAAAATCAATGTACCCGAGGGTATCTTTGCGCCGTATCATCAAATACTCGTATCCACCGTTCTCCGGATTTATACGGAATGCAATAATACCATAACTGGTAATCGGTATTTTGCACTGATTATACATGTGTCCATTTTTCCCACAATTATTACAATAGGAGTCCATATTTTCAAATGTTGTCGTCCAATACTGGAGGATTATATTGTATCATGTTTATATAGTTTGTATATTTTACTCGTTTCGAATCATATATTATATAATAATGATTGAATTGAATCCAGAAGTATGGGGGCCGCATTACTGGTTTTTTATGCACACTGTCGCCTATTCTTATCCGGAATCTCCCAACAATATAACAAAACGAAAATATTATGATCTGATTACAAACATGCCGCTCTTTATTCCAGATGCAGATATGGGAAATAAATTTGCCCAGATGCTCGATAAATATCCGGTTTCTCCTTATTTAGATTCGAGGGAATCTTTCATGAAATGGATTCACTTTATACATAACAAAGTGAATGAGATGCTTGGTAAAGAAAATATGCCCTATTTGAAGGGTTTAGAAACATATGAAAATGCATATAAGCCCAAACAAATATTTATATATGAAAAACTCAGACTACACAAAAAATACGTGCAGCTGGTGTTTATTTTGATATTCCTCATCTGTATATATTTATATTACTAATACAAGCCTCCTCGATTCATTGAAAATCTCCCGAAATATATATTATAAGATAAGATCATAAGATAAGATCATAAGATAACATATAAAATCAGATCATAACAAAAATGCGTATTGAAATAACTTTATTTTTAATCGCATCCTTTTTAATTGCAAATATATATACGGATGGAAAGATACTGAAAACCGCATTGTCCTGGAAAAAATATTATCAAATGGCAGGCGTTGTTTTTGCCGCGTATCTTGTTTATTGGTTAGTGAAACGCAACCCGACAAATGCCAAAAATATTATACTAACGTCAAATGAATATTTGAAATATTTACCCGTGGATAAAAATGCATCAAACATTGTATCTCCCATATTGGATTTCACTGCGAATGGCATGGAAAAAGTTCAAACAGGCGGTGCCTATAACTACCCCGTCTTGGCCATGAATAAAGATTCTTCTCACTACGAAAAGAAAATTATGAATTCTGGATTGGGAGACGGTAAAAAAGCGACCAAACGATCTGTTAGTGAGACCAAAAAGAAATTTGTCGCTGCGAAACAAAATTGGAAATGCCAAAAGTGCAACCGTCAATTGCCTGCATGGTTTGAGGTCGATCATGTTATCCGATTGGAACATGGAGGAAGCAATCACGTAGATAATTTAGTTGCACTTTGTAGAGATTGCCATGGAGAAAAAACAGCGATTGAGAATCTGTAATAAATAAATAACATGAGTCGCATTTATATTTGGAATTTGATAATCAGGAATGTACAAATATATTTACATTATATATTTATGTATATATAATGACAATACCTCCGGGTTATGATATTGATACTATGATAAACTCGCTGAAAGAATCACTGAAGCAGCGCGCATCGGTAGATGTAAATGAGAAAACCATTTCCATATTTACAAAAGATCTCATAAAAATGATGATTATGTTTGCAGTCGTTTTTGTATCCGGGATGAGCATATATTTTATTTCGACGGACATCAGCAGCAAAATATACTATTATATTCTTCTGTTTATGCTACCCATTCTTTTGGCATTTTTCATAGGAAAAGACTTTATGTTTCCATCCGAAACTATGTCATCCTATCAGCCTTTTGTTAAAGGCGGATTATACCTTTTTGCCGGATTCATACTTATTCGAGCAATTATGTATTTGGGAAGTTCATCCACGACTCTTATGTTTATGAATTTCATCGTGTATTTGCTCATGTTTATGATTATAATCATTGGACTGGCCCTTGTATATATATTATTTAGCAACTATCTCAAACAGCAATCGGGATATTCTGGTCTTTTTGTTCGATTTCTCTTTTATCTCCCGTGTCTTTTTGCCGATTTTGTGAATTACTTGAAGAAAGAATGGGACATGACACCCCATATTGCGGTTATCTTATTGATACTTGAAATTGTATTTATTGGCCTTTACTCTATTCTCCCGATGTTGATAAATAAAATGTCGAAAATGGACTCGAACATACTATTATATGACCCTGTAGAATTAAATCTTGAACGTACGATTGCGGGTAGCAACCACTTCTTGGTAAATCATTTGGAGGAAATCGATCTATCTGGAAGAGAATCTCTTGAGAACAAATTGAGAAAATGGTATAACCGCTTTTTAAATAAGGATAAACTCCAGGAATCACAATTATACAAAGTTAAGGCAACATATCGCGATAACAATTACAGTATTTCTTTTTGGGTCTATGTGAATACTGGAGGCATATCCGATATTGCATACATGCGGGAATCCAACATACTGAATTATGCAAATGGGAAACCACGCATAACCTATATGAATAATGGGCAACATAAGGGAAATGTGTATAAGATTTATTATTCAAATGCACCCGGCGTTCCTCCCTTTGAAATCGAAATCAACAATGGAAATCAGAAATGGAATTATTTTGCAATAACCTATCATGATAATTCCGTGAATATTTTTATAAATGGGAAATTAGTACGTACCGCCGTTTTCAATAAAGACAATCTTCCATTGCCCGGAGATGAATCCGATACCATTGTTGTGGGAGAAGACAATGGTCTTCGCGGCGCCATTTGCAGCGTATCCTATTACCCTTATGCACTTTATTCGAGAGAAATATCTGCAAGTTATAACCTTCTTCGATTCAAAAATCCGCCCAAACTTCTATAAGTGCAGATAGAAGAATTCATTTTACCTGATTAAATTATTTATCATAAAAGGATATATATCCAGTAAGTAAGCCGATAATAATGAATATTACTGTTATTGTTTTAGGAATTATGGTTGTGGTCTTGTCGTATTTTTTGTATAAAATGTATACTGGTAAATCGTCTCTTGTTGAAAAAGTGGATTTGAAGACAGAATCTCCTGTTATTCCGGCATCCACGCTCCCCGAACCAGCTTCATTACGATATTCTTATGGAGTTTGGATATTTGTAAATAGCTGGTCCTCTTTGTACGAGAAAAACATATTCTCCCGATATGGTGCTAACAACCAACCCGATATTCGTTTATATTTGGCGAAAGATTCGCCTCATCTGAAATTCGATATTCGCACGGAAGGAGGTAGCAAAGATACCATTTTGATAACGGACAACTTTCCTCTTCAGAAATGGGTATATGTTATTACCAGTATCGATAATCGCATTGCAGACATGTATATTGATGGAAAACTTGTTATTTCCAAAAAGTTAAGTGATATGCCTGCCATTTCCCAGGCTGATATTAAATTGGGAGGCACTGTATCTATGTCGAGTACCATTGCGGAACCTTTAGACATATTCTTGTCGAAGTTTTCAAGATGGACAAATCCCATGGATCCTGGAACCGCATGGAGCAAATATTCCAGTGGAAATGGCGTAAGTTCCGCTTTTCCTAATTATGGTATGAAATTAACCATTCTGAAAGACAATGTGGATAGCAAGCAAATCCGATTCTTTTAATAATCATCATCCCAACCCCAAAATAACATATAACTTATTTTATTTTGGCAGGCATACACTGCAATCTATACATATACTCCAAATATAGGATTGAATTCATTCTGCATGCGATACGCCATGTATAAAAAATAATGTTGTAATATATAAATATTTTAAGTATGAGTACGGCTCCGGTACCCGAATCAAATAATTATTTATCGAATATAGCCCAACCTATTCAAAATACAATACAAACGATTAAGGAGAATATTCCAGATTTGCCCGAAATAAATGCCCCCGATACTCCGTCGATTACTGGATCATTGGATACTCTTAAATCGAACATTACTAGTGGATTAACGGATACATTGAACAAATTCAGTTCAGAAAGTGATGTAGGTAGCGCAAGCAGTGAGTTTTTGAGTTCCAATAGTATTATTGCAAAATTCGTGTTTCTCATTTTTGTTGTTATTGTATTCATGTTTCTTGCGAATTTAGGGATAAAACTGATTGGATATTTCATGGAACCATCGCGCGACCCCTATTTGGTGAAAGGTACTGCTCCTGGAAATGCAAATATCGTTATTAAACAGGATCCTAACAATAGTGATTCCGTTCCTATTTTCCGTTCCAATAACCAATCCAAGGGATTAGAATTAACATGGTCAGTATGGCTGTTTATTGACGATATCAAGGTTGATCTCCCGTCGGGCAGCCCCAAATTCAGCCATATATTCAGCAAGGGAAATCGCACATTTGATAGCAATGGAATTGCGACCGTGAATAATGCACCTGGTGTATATTTATCCAATACCGAAAATACAATCCGCGTATATATGGATACAGTTAGAGATAATAATCAGTACATTGATATTACAAATATTCCTTTGAGAAAATGGTTCCACTTAGCAGTTCGTGTTCAGAACACCGTATTGGACGTCTATGTGAATGGAGTCATGTCCGGGAGAAAGGAATATTCTGAGGTGCTCAAACAAAACTACGAAGACGTACTTGTTGGACACAATAATGGATTTACTGGAACCCTCTCGAATTTGGTGTATTATTCGCGAGCACTGAACGTATTTGAGCTCAACAACATTCTCATGTATGGTCCCAACATTACACAAAGTTCGCGCGTGCCCGATAATAGCCGATCCGGTTATTACTCCTATTTGTCGAATTTGTGGTATTATGCCAAACTATAAATAAATCATATATGATTAGATACATAAAAATAGTGCAATATCATAGTATATAAAACCCACTATATACGATGAGTGAAAATAATGCATTGGTAGATCATATTAAAAATTGGGTTCTCTACGATTCGCAAATGAAGATTCTTTCTGAGAAATTAAGGGAGATTCGTGAAAAAAAGGGGGAGCTGCAAACAGTAATCATAGACCAACTTAAGACAAAAAATATGGAAAAAACGGTTATTGAAATCGGCGATGGAGAGTTGAAAATGGTTCCCAAAAAGGAGTATTCTTCATTAACCTTTCAATACATCGAAAAATGTTTGATCGATATTATACCCAACAAGGAACATGTTGATTTTATTATTCAATATTTGAAATCACATCGGGAGATCAAGGAATCCACGGATCTGCGGCGTACTTACAAAAATAAATGATGGGTTGTCTCGCAAAAATACTATATTATTTATAGTATATATACATAATATACTGTAGGAAAATGTCATTATTGGGAGATAATATTGTTATCATCGAAAAGAATGTCGGCGAATATGCGCATCCAGAATCGCCGTTTGAACCTCATCAATTCGTTAGTGGATGCAAGATGAATTCGTTGGTGAATCATCCCTACCATGAAGCCCTTGGAAATATGGGCGTGCCAGTCGGAGTTGTTTTAATAAAGGATCCTCGTAATTATGCTTCAAATACGGGTTCTTCCATTACATTCGATATGATTCAACACGGAGGCGCTTCCGTTGCGCCGAATGTCATCGATGATTCTATATTTGACAAATTATTTGATGCAGTATCCTATAAGAAAAAAAGGGTTCTAACTCGTAAAATAAAAATGAGAAAATAATACTATGTTCGACTGCGACTGTACCTATATTATTAGACTGTACCTATATTATTATTATTAGAATGTTAATGTATTAGGATTATTAATGTGTTATCGTAATCGTCTTCTTACGGAGTTTTGTTTTTTTGGGTTTCATTATATCATCGTCATTTGCAATACAAATGTTATGATATTCATCCTGCAGTATTTTTTTGATAAACTCATAGATAAATACTAGAATTTTTTCGGAACAGTTTCCGACAATTAGGCAGCTTCCTGTGCGGAATATCATAAACGATACCTTTGTATATTTGGTATCCTCGTCTAATTTATTCATTTTCATCTTTCGATCCTCTGCATCAATGATTCCGCGTTGGATTTCTGGATCAAACCCGAGCTCATTATTGAAATAGAACTTGCATTTCACCCCCGGGTAATTGCAATGATCAAATGCGGTTTGTATTCCGTATTTTGTTGTTAAAATCTTGTAGAGCTTAGGTCGATTCACATAAAATCCGCACTTGAAATTGGAATTGATCAGAACATTGTCATCATCTGAATCGTCATCTACAAACTCGAGGCGTTGAGTTAAATAGGGTTCCATGGTCTTTTTCACCATTTCACGAACCGCGACAAGAAGTTTTGCACTTAATATTCCCGGGATTTCCATTTTGCCGGTATTAAACACCTTCACGTGTATTTCGCGAAATTGATCTTCAAACATAAACCGAATAATGATTGCAAAACAGTTGTAAAAGGCGCCCTTTACTTTTCCGCGACAAGCCATTATGTCTTTCTTCGATATGCCAATCGTTATTTTGCGCTCATCCTTGAACTTGATCCTTCGTGCATTCGGATTATTGATTTGTTTGATAATATTTTCCTTGTAATACGGAATATCCTTCAAGTTATTACAGTACTCTTCGTATTCCTCGGGCGTTTTTGATATGATTTTCATCTGTTTTTTGATGACCCCCTCGGTCGGCTGTCCGTACTCAATGATCGGTATTTTCCAAAACACATCATATATATTCACGGGTTGATTCAGGAAAAGAACCTTTGTTTTTGTGGATATGTATAAGTCCTGACACTCAGGGGCGGTCTCTCTTAGTTCCATTTCTTCGTCGGTATCTATGGAATCAGACTCCTCTGAAAGAATCTCTGTTTTTTTATGGTCGTCTCTATAAAAGCGTTTTGTAATATCATTCTCGCAGGAAACAAACTTGTTCCATTCATCATCAATAGAGAAATCATCCGCGGTTGTCGCCATACTTATGTATATTCAATGTTGTATTGTGATTGGGGGTGTCTCTTTAATATAAATATTATTCACCAAATAGAATCAATTTTATCAATTTAGTATATATCAGATGTTAAGGAATATGTTAAAAAATATTCTTGGTGCAAGTGTATTTATACTTATTCTTCTTATCATATACATACTTTATGTTATACGCCAAAAACCAAATTTGGTATTCATAACATCCGTCATACATACACATCCCTCTAATTTGAGCTATGGAGTTCGGAGCAAATATACACCTACAGAAAGATATGAGCAGACTATCAATACAATCGAATCCGTCCAAAAACATGTTCCCAATCCATTTATTGTATTGATTGAGGGATCTCATCTAAGTGAAAGTGAAGAAACCGGATTTAAAAGGAAGGGAGTTCATAAAATCATCTACTGCGCAGATGAGTTAAAAGAATATATAAATGGGCCACACAAATCGGTCGCAGAAATAAATATGCTCTTATTTGCCATCAAACAAATGAATCTTTCGAATTTTGAAACAGTAAGTAAAATAAGCGGTCGATATTACCTTTCCGACAATTTTGATTGGTACAAATATTCGAACAAGAAAGCTCTTTTCCAATGCGAGACACCTCCAAGCACAAAATGCAATACACGATATTATCGGATTCCTGCAAAATACTATAATAAATATACCAAGATACTCGAAAAAGCATTGAGAGATCCAAAGGTAATTGATGGGACAAAAGACATTGAAACATACAATATATTTACAGATTTTCAAGACTCTGACAAAATAATT